>Ga0209092_10000935_pt1 | contig 29600 bp, 16 predicted proteins | sample FraStrMetagenome_FD_187446 | JGI IMG/M metagenome (GOLD analysis project Ga0209092, IMG submission 187446) | Marine eukaryotic phytoplankton communities from Arctic Ocean - Fram Strait ARC3M Metagenome (SPAdes) (version 2) | ecosystem: Environmental > Aquatic > Marine > Oceanic | place: Fram...
AAATAGCTTTACAAAAAGTGAATCCAACGTAATAAAGAATAATGTAATCCGATGATGAGAACCTCCGCAATAGCTCAAAAACCGTTCAGTCCCGAAAAACGCCGTCTTCTCCACGTTTCAAAAGATAGAGAGAAACAAAAAAAAAAACTTATTTCAACAAGTACGTCTGTTAAATCTGGCGAAAAATGAAAAAGCGTCATGCCGTTTGCAATTATAATGTTCTTACTTTGAAAACTGCATACGAATGATACAGCAGGAGGATAAGATAGTGGATCATCAAAAAAAGGGTACGCTACAATACCGTTACGAAATCAGACGCACATGTAAAAACCCGTACAGTACGTATTTATTACGCGCAGTGTAATTATCTAGAGTGACCGAATGCCCACCGCACAATCTTTCGCATCGCTATGAGGACCAATCAATCAACATTCAGAAGCGTACTGTGCCATACATGACTTACGATAATGCATCTTCACACCATTGTTCCAATCCATCAGAAAAATAGGCACTCCACCATAAAAGTGTAAACCGTGATGTTGCAAGGCATTTCAAAATAGAAATGGAAACATTCGATCAATCCTAATGGTAAGTTACAATAGAGGACATGAGTGAGTTATCACTGACGCACACATCAAAGGTTTGGATGAACAAATAAATGAATGGAATGCAAATGAATACAATCAAACACGCCGTTTACCTGTCGGAATAGATGAATCTCTGACAAGATTCACCCTTTGGCGACGCATTTTTTAAATGATGCTACATTATTTGTGTTCATATTCCAATCGATGGTGCAACTTCTGACAAGCATGTCATTTCACAAATGCCTTACTCACTTTTTTTTCATTTTTCATAGGTCTTTGAATGAAAGCCAAGAATTCTGGTATGAGAATTACTTAACAAATGTATGGTAAGATTACAGTTCTAGTATTTCATTTATAAAGATAATTCTCAATGGAAAAATGAGAAGATCATGGTCGTTTTGTACTGGCAGTGATGACCTCTAAAAATACATGATCGAGACTCTCTGTGATCGTCATAAACAGTCTTCAAAGTTCTCTGAGCCTCTTACGCGATCATTTTGATTCTCAATTCTTATATCATTGAGTATGTGGATTTATCTAACTTCGCTTTTGTGTTTCTTTCGTTAGATCAAATGTACTATTCTCAAAATGATGAGCCACAAGAACGTTGAACAATGTTTCAATATGGTACGTTTTCAAAGGCCTGTATGGCTCTTGTCACCGAAGTGATTATACTATTCTTTCCCCGTCATATCGATAGATGCCGACGACCAGAAAGGCCCCGTCCCATAAGCCAGTGGACACTTTGGGGTAAACTATGATCGGTTTGATTTTATTTGTACATGAAAAACTTTAGTCTATCTCGTATTCACATGCATTTTTTCTTTGAATTTTTAGCAGGCGGATGAAGCTTAGGTTTCTTTATAACAGCCACAATGAGTTTTCAAGGTAAGCTTTTATCTTTGCCTGAGTGTGCCTTGAAGATATTCCGAAGTGATTATACTATTCTTTCCCCGTCATATCGATAGATGCCGACGACCAGAAAGGCCCCGTCCCATAAGCCAGTGGACACTTTGGGGTAAACTATGATCGGTTTTATTTCATCTTTAAAACCCAAACGTGTTTTTTCCTTTTTAATCTCATTATTCCCTTTTTTCCTCTTTTTTTAGTCTCATGGATCGTTCAAATATGAATACTGACCAAGCAGCTTCGACGTTCTGCGTCAGGATCTGTAACGATCTTCATTTCAGCCTTTCATTTATTGAGAGCTTCCATCAATTGTCCGATAAGCTAACACATTTTTCAGAGAGCATCGAGTGTGTGATTGAAATGCATTCTTTCAAACGTGGTTTAAAAATATGAAGATTGAATTGTCAATTTTGTGATATAATAGCCCGGATTAAATTAATATAATCTTTGTTATATTTCTATTTTTTATCTCTTCAAAATCCTGCCATTCCACTGAAATATGTGAAAAACGAATCTTCAAACTGGGATTAAAGTTCTAAGAGAAGCTATTTGAACCAAATGACCATTCCAAAACATCTATATTCTGTACGTAATTCTAGGTTCAAGAGGCTAAATTAGTGGAAGCTTTTCGAAAATCCGATTTATTTATTATAGAATGGTGAAAAATTCGGTTTATCTTTTCATTTTCTACCAAGCAAACCGTCATTGTAATACATAATGAAAATAGAATTTTTATATCTGTATGTAATTTTGGCGGTAAGCTAGATATTTAGATATATTAAAAACTAATCAACATATATCAAATGCATGTATACTTTCTTATATATTCGTCGTTTTTATAAATTTGCCTGATTTAAATTTTACGACAGAAAGCAAAAGATTCCATATTCACATGCATTTTGATTTTATTTAGGAAAATGTACTTTCACTCTGGCATGAAGGTCATGAAACATAAGTGCTACTTTTACACACTTAATGCACGTTCGGTACTGAAATAATTAGGATGATAAAAGTTGTAGTCAGAATTGTATGGTCCGCAGTAGAATCTTGACGTGAGAAATTCGTATCAATTCAAAATGTGATTCAGTTTAAGTAAATTCTAAACTATTCTGACGGTATTGCAAAAGAATTAATAGAAGCATTGCTATCGCTGCAAAGATTAAGCAATTTCAGAACAATGACTTCACCAGTTTATGTACCCGAAGCAGCTGAGCTCAAAGATGCCGTTGTTGGTTTTATTAAAGAGGTAAGTCTCAACTAGCACAAAAATATTTCCAGGCCAACCCATGAGGCAAGACATGACCTGCTACTTGATCTAGTTTCTTGTCGTACGAATTCTGACTTTCTTAATTGAAGTACTCTGTATGCTTTTCGCCGAAGTCGATCTGGTGTATGCAGAACCTCTACTGTTTAATTTAACATCCGTCATGAAGTCTGAATTTAGCATGGCGCTCGAACGTGATGTTTTTGTACAGCTGTATACTAATCAATTGTTTATTTTTGTTACGATTTTGTCTCTGGATTAATAGAGCTCCAAAGCACTATCCACGAAAGAGATAGTTGTTGGACTTGAAACTGAAAATCCCTCATGGAAAGTTTCAGAGAAAAAGGTGGCTAAAATACAAAAAAAAGTGAACAAGGCAAAAACAGCAAGCGGAGACACTTTAGCTACTGACGACATCAGTGTTTCTTCATCCATGAGCTCAAAATCAAGAGCCGCTAGTGTTTTCAAGAAAGCTGGTAAATCGGTTCGCAACTTACTCAAAACCAAAAAGAAAAAAAAAACAAAGACTGAAGTCGCTGTACCAGCACCAGTTGCACCCAAACCAGTGGAACCCGAACCGGAGCCAGAACCTGAGCCTGAACCTGAACCAGAGGTTTTCGCCGAGGAGCCAGCAGAAGATCCTAGCAATTGCTGGAAGCTAGAATGCATTATCTCTTAAATAGGTAGTATTTCCATCCCTCCTAGGTTTTGCCTGTAGGCTATAGAGGAGATAAGGTTCCTCGTCTTCGTATTATGTGTAACTTTTGATGTTAGTGTATTCTATTAAATTACTTAAGAAATGATCTTTGTTTTCAGTTTAGTTCAGGAATAAACTATATTGCATACAAGAACAATCACTCTTTCCATTTTTGCTCTAACGAAAAGGGGATTTCATCATTGGGTATTTCGTTTTTACCGCCGGACATCCCGTTTCTCCAAAATTTAAAAAAGATACCTCTACGCTGTAGAAGAAATATTTGTCTATGTATCCTACATATGTACGCATGAATAGGTTAAGATAAAACCAGCACTTTGTCTTCTTCTGACAGAACTTCGTAGCAAAATATCATGGTCCTGCGTATTATGGTACGCTCAAATCATCCCAAAAGATTGAAAATTCGAAATACTTCTCTTAAAATGACTCTCTCATTGTATTGTCACACATATGAATTTGTAATGTAAGTGACTTCAATAAGATTCAATTTAATTAGAGAGATTTAAAATTCCTATTTAATGAGGAAGTTAGAATATTGATTAAATAAAATGAATTGCTCGTCAAATCATGTCACATAGAAACTCACTTACGTATTTCGTATGAAAAGAGATGGTCTTGTCATTCATTTCGTGGATGACAGTGATTCACTTGTGTCCTCTTGATATGTGACGTAGTAGTTACTTAGTAGTGTACGTTATAATTTTACCGTTTTAAAGTATACCAAGGCGCTGCGAACGATAACATTTCACGTCCCGCCAAGATCTTGATATGATGTATCAAGGTTTGATGTTTCCTTAATTTTTGTCATTTTCTCAAGATATTTTGATTGGCTGTGACAATCACCAAGATGTTGTGGTGGTCTCAACTTCTCCTCGCTACACATTGCATACAATTATTGTCATTGTTGGACGAGGTTCCTACTGTAAAGTCCTTCAACCGACAAGTTTTTTCATTCCAGAAAATAAAATCGAATCCTCTTCATTCCACATATTCCTCTAATTTCGATCAGCATAGGAGTCGCTTAGTGTCGTCCACTACTTTCAAAAACCACCAACACCACTTATTCTCTAGCAACGATAATGAAGATGTAGAAGAAGATCCATTATATTATTCCGCTGCTCCAAGTCCATTAGTTGTGCCATCTGATACAGAGCTAGTCCTTGGAATAAATAAATATTCTCATGACGTCTCAGTTTGTGCAGCTGATAAAAAGTCAGGCGAAGTGTTGTTTTATCTTTCAAAAGAGAGACTTTCCAGAAAAAAACATGATGCTGGATCTGTTCATACCCTCGTAGATAAGTGCTTAGAATGTTTGGAATTAGACTTGGACAATGTGAAAAAAATTGTTGTAAATAATCATCATAATCGTGTCCTTCCATTAGAAAAGAATGAAGATCATGTTCAATGGCAAGTTGGTCTTGGTGTTAATGATAATGGAGGAGGTTTTGGAGATGAAGAAAACTTGTTACTTAATTGTGATGACAAAGTAAGTAACATTTTGATTACATCAGAAGTTTACCACATTTTATTTTATTGTTAATCATACGTCTCATAATTCGATACTTTGAATCATAAAAAAGAACGAGATTTCCCATCATCTTGCTCATGCGTACTCTGCAGCTTGTCAATCGCCATTTTCTACTGGTCTTGTCGTAGTTATGGATGGAATGGGTGAAACATACAGGACAATGGCACATGCAAAAAGAACAAATGATTCTTCATATGTATCAGACTTATGTTTTGATAATGACTATCAAAACGTACCAAGTGATATCTCTGAAAGAGCGAAGAATAGTGTTTATGATTGGAGAGAGGGTGAAAGTGCATATGTATTTGAAAAAGAAGGCAGCGAGATCAGTTTAAAAGTAAGTTATGTCAGAATAGTCCAACTTTGACATTATCATTTTTAATCAGTATTGCAAAAAAATGAAGCTCTATCTAATGTATGATTAAAACTTGAACAATTTCTATAGCCAATTTTCAAGCGCTGGATAGAAGAAAAATCACCACCTACACTATACAACCATGGATTTGAAAATATGGAGAGCGTTGGTGCTGTGTATTCACGAGCATCTTCTCATATTTTCGGTGATTGGAACGCATGTGGAAAAGTAATGGGATTAGCACCCTGGGCGTGTCATTCGTGGAAAGAACAGCCAGAAAAACTACATCAACTTCAAATCAAAACTATGGAAGGTTGTCTTTATAAGGACGATGGAATCCAAGTACATTATAATGGGATGGTGAATACACCTTTGAATACAAAATATGCACCAGAACTTTTCGATGAAGAGACAGGGGAAATTGTCAAGAAAAGATATGATTTCGATGATGATGACGAAAAACCGGATGATTTGCGCCCTCCAATCAAAGTAGCAAATGAAGCAATTGCACTTGCTGCATCGGTTCAAAATGATTTAGAAAGTATTGTTCTGGATTTTGTTAGCCATTTGAAAGAAAAGTCAGGGGAAACAAATCTTTGCATTGCAGGTGGGGTAGGTCTGAATAGTGTTTTAAATGGTCGCCTTGTCCGAGAACTTGGGTTTGAGGACACATATATTCCTCCTTATCCTGGAGATGATGGGATAGCTGTTGGATGTGCAGCTTTTGGATTATATGGAAATAAAGCATTACCAAAAGGTAAATCAACTTCACCAGAAACCACCGTGCCACTGTGGTCTTCTCCTCTTTCACCTTATCTTGGCCCGCATCCAAGTGATTTTGACATAGATAATGCTTTGGCCCAGGCATCTCCTTGGCTTGAAATTGAACCAATATCTAATGATGAGCGTCGCTTTGAAATAATGTCACGAGAAATTGCATCTGGAGGTATAGTTGCATGGTATCATGGTCGTAGCGAGGCAGGTCCGCGTGCACTTGGGCATCGCAGTATCCTGGCAGATCCTAGGAAAAAGGGACTTGTGAGATATATTAATAATTTCGTCAAAATGAGGGAAAGTTTTCGTCCCTTTGCACCAAGTGTGTTAGTAGAATATGCTCATGAATGGTTTGAGGGGATTGATTCTAAAAAAGCAAATGTAAGCCCATATATGAGTCTCACTGCAATTGTGAAAGAAGAGAAACGCGAGTTGATTCCTTCTGTAACACATATCGACGGATCAAGTCGCCTTCAAACTGTTACTCCAGATGCCGAACCTCTTTATCATCAACTAATTTCAACCTTTTTCAAACAAACCAAAGTACCCATGATTTTAAATACAAGTTTTAATACTTTGAAGGGAGAACCAATTGTGGAAACTCCAGAAGAAGCTATAAGAAGCTTCCTATGCAGCATGGGATCCATTGAGATGCTTGTTATCGGGAATAATATTGTAAGAAGGAAACAAGCCAGTATTCGTAAACTCTTGGGAGAAAAACAACCAAAATCCGGATTTATCACTCCTCATAGCAATCCCAAAAGAGCTGGTCCAGTTTTGTTCAGGACTGAAAGTACAATTTCTGATGGAGATGTCAACATTCAAACAGTCACAAAAGTCAAAATGCCTGACAGGCCAATGCATGATGAATCGAAAGATGATGGCTGGTTTGAAGTTCTTGATGAACTAGAGGCAGAATTGTTGGGAATTTGCGATGGTACTGTTGGGGTAGAGGACATCTTAGAAGAGTACAATCCAGTTATAGAAGCAGATAAAGAAGGAGAAAGTGCAAAACTCGATGAAGTATTTTTTGAAAACCTTATGAAACGGCTAGTGAGATTATTTGAATATAGTTTTATTAGTTGGTAAATAAAACTAATAAAAAAACAATGCATGCATAGTTTATTACGAAATAAAGTAAAATTGATCACGCAATTGTTTTACAAACAAAATAGTTGCCTTTGTCTCAGTGGAATACATCTAGTGTCTTCAAAACAATAGAAGATGTTATGTAACCTTTGTATGCATAAGGCAGCAAAATTTTAACTCTTTATTCACTGATGAAGTCATCAGATTCACTGATGAAGTCATCAGATTCACTGATGAAGTCATCAGTAAAATGAAATCGTCAGAGCGCTCAAAAGGCAAAGTTGAAGCAACGATCCAGTGGATATTCAGTTATGGAGTGAAGTGCGTTTCTGTATATAACGAATCTGACTTGTTAATTCTCTTTGAAAGAATATTTAAATGGAAGACCTTCGCAACCAATCTTCAACAATAACTAATGCGTTTTATTTTTTATTTGAGGAATATAGACCAACACACCTTTATCCTCTCCCGAATATTTTTTCAAAACAATGACGATTGATTCTCCACCCAAAGAACAAATGCGACTACAGAAAATTGCATGGCTTGACATTTTTTTTCTTTCTGAAGTTTTGTGCGATCCGAAAAATTCTTCACCACAAACATGACGTCAATAGATTCATCGTTAAGATGTTTTGACGAATTCTTTTCTTCGTAAAGATCTGTATTGTTTCAATGAGAAATAAAATCGAAAAATGATGATATTAGATTATGTGCACTGAGATATTAAGGAGAGGAGATTCTGAAGTGAAGTCGTTGCTCATGTTATGCATACACCCGTAAAATATGTCTGGGTGCGTCGGATTTATTAATAGACAATGTTCCCACATACGAATGTGATTTATAGACAGCAGAATGTATCTTAGGTTGGTCTGGTTCGTACTAAAATTAAGATTTTGTGACATACGAATTTGAATTCACAGAGCATGTGTAAAAAACATATTTATTAACGGTACATGGACCGCATGGATAAATTACGCTTACGTCAATGATTGCTGGATGATCCATAAGAAATACTTTTTGAAACGTATGAAGGCGAACGTAAAATGCAAAAAGAATGTGCGTATCTTTGTTGTTCGACTTGGGTATCTTTTAAACTTCGACGTGCGACAAATTTTGCCTAACAAATCGAAAAAATTTAATCTGTTTGTCGCCTTCTCAACAATAAAATTGTTACATCATTCATGTATAAAGTACCAAAGGAGTATACGTAAATAATTTTTTACGAGAATCATTTGACAACATTATGTAAGTCCAGGTCGACGCGTCATGCAATACAATGTGCGTCTGTCTTTTTTGCTACACGTAAGAATCGATTAGTTTACGTGTTCTAAAATTTCATTTCATATTTAGACAGATTAATTGTGACTTAAATTGAACTTGAACTTCTTGGTCTATCTATTTTATTTAAATAAAAAGCTCATACACCTAGAAACCTTCCTTAATTAGAAGCACTTTATTCTTATAATCGTATGTAATTTAGAAGAACTAGGTGGCATTTCTTTAGAGTATCTACCACATAATTATACTATAGGAGCATTTATTTCGCATTAGTGAGGTTTAAGAAAACACGAAATATAGCGGGAAGCATAAAACAGCATAGCATTTTCTTTCCTTAGTATTGACCTACATACACCAGTCAATTTCAAGTTTCGCTATATGAACATATTCATTGATGCTTCTTTTCCCATAGTCAGCATATTTTGCAGTTGTCAGATTTTGAGATGACTCTCCTAACTTTCCCGACCGCACTGCCTAATCAAACAATGGCTGCTGAGACCCACCCGTCACAATATCCTCAAAATAAGGTTGCAAATTGCCGTGAGCATAACGAGGAAAGCATGCATAAACAATTTTGTACAGTTCACCGCATGAGACCTGTTGGCTCTGTAGTTTCGTTATCTTCAGAATCTTCTGAGAAACATACATCAGATTTCAAGAACACAAGTTCAAGCACAGATAGAAATGATTCGCCTACAGGCAAGAAAAGAAAGAACGCAGATGCGAAATCGAAGCACCTTCGAAGAGGAAAATGGACTTTAGAAGAAGAACAATATGTTGCCTCAATAATTAAATCGTTCAATACAGGTTATTTAGACGCCCCGGCGGGAACAACTCTACGAGCATATTTATCTGATAAGTTGCAGTGTGATCCAATGAGAATCACAAAGAAGTTCACTGGTGAAGCTTGTATTGGAAAAAGGATATTTCACCCTGCGGTACGATGCCGGGAAAATGCTCACATCATTGATGAAGATCAGGTAATTTTAAAAAATATTTTTCTCTTTTATGTTTGTACGTTGAGGAAAATTAACGATTAATGTTTTCTCCTTTTGAAATTCTGCAATACAGGGCAAACTGAAAGCTTTAGAAATTCGTTGGCGTAGAAGACTCGACGCATCTAGCAGAGAATCCTCAAGATCGTCTGTAACAGATAGAAATGGCAGTGTAAGAAACTTTCCACAATCAGAAAATATTGGCTCAAGCTCATTACATAACAACAAAAGCATCAATTTCGCAGCTACGTATGCTGCTTCATGGCTTGATCGTGCGAAAGATTTTTTGTCCGTCAACCCTCATCAAGAATTCAATAGAAGTCAACAAGTTGTCCCATTGACAGATGTAAAACATCAAATGAAAGCAGTACGTCAACTCATTGAAGAAGCTCCAATGGCGGGTGTGATAAGAAATGATATTTCTCATCCCACAAATGCACAACATCTTTCCTATTCGCTTCAACAAAGATTGTCTCCCATAAATATTCCCCCTAATACTGTCGAGTTTGACGCTGGAATGTTCCCACACGTTGGTCATTTCATTCCACACGATAATAATCCACGACCAGCAAAAAAATCGCGCAAGGTAGTTTCTGCAAACCATCTTTCCACAATTGTACATCTGCAACAAACTCCTGTGACACCGGATTTTTCTAGCAAGGGTGATAATACCCAAGTTGAGGATGCAGAGATTCTATTGGACTTCATGCGTAGTGCTCGTCAAAACTATGTCAGCACTTAGATTGTTGAAAAGAAAAGGAGAATTCTGATCCATGTCGATTGAGACGTCTTTTGGATTTGAGATCAAATAATAAGCAAATATTTTGAACAAGGTTCAAGTTACAGTTTATCATTACATTTCCATATGCCAAGTTTATGTACAAGTGAAATAAAGCAATTACGGTATTATGGCATATACAGTTTTTACATAAAAATTTTGGAAGTTTTCCATTGTGATCATGGCGATCACTTCTTGAATCATGAATTATTTCAACCATCACCGAAAAAATATCACACAAAGCAATGCACGTAAAACTAAGCGGTTAAAGAACCACCTTTGCAGAGATATTTTTATAATTATTGAATAAAGTAATTTTGTGTTATGAATGTAACTTTCTATCGTTAGTATCTATCTTTCGTCTTCATCTTTCTTTGTGATCTGCGTCATAGCAAATACCAGGAAATGATTCCTTGTAGGAAATATGGCATTGGAATTATTCTTCAAGAAGCTATTGAAATAGACCGTTCATTATCTTTTTTCACTTATATTCAAGCAGCCCATCACCATCAATCTTCAGCATAGGATCATCTGCACGGCCTTTTTTCAGTCTGTAGGCTTCCATTTCTTCTTTTGTCACGTCAACATTGTCATCTATAGAATTATATTTTCGCTTCCGATCATCTATAGATTCATTATTTGTCGAATTAGAATTGGTTTGTTTTTTCAATGCTTCCTTAACTTTTTCAGCATCTAATTTTATATTTGGATCGACTTCTCCATACAAGGCTGATCTGCTCCTTGTAACATTCGAGTCCGATTTATTCGTACCATTGGATTGACTGTTTTGATTGCTTTGTTTCTGGGCTTGTAGCATTTGTCGTTTTTGTAATAGTTCTGCTGCCCCGGCTGCTTCGCCAGTGCCATATCGTAACTCATTTGCATCATCATTCGCGATTCGACCATTGATCCCTGTACAATATGAATTCTTCATGAGAGAGTGATCATCTTCGTATCCCCATCGAAACGCTCCCACATGAAAATAACTTCCCCATACAGTATTATGACCATTTTGAAAGACGTCTTCCTCATATTTGGAGGTTTGTTTAGTATAGACATTAGACTTTGTTGTAGAAGAAGTGGATGATTGTCCTGGGATAAGAACTCTTCCATCTCTTGAATATTCCTGATTCACAACGCTTGCACCAAAACGTACTTTACGTTCTTGTAGAGTTTCTCCAGAAGTTTTGTTGGAAGTACTAGAACTGGGAACACTCGGTGTCAAAGTTGAACCTCCCATACCATCTCCACCATCAAAATATTGTGATCCTCCATATTTTTCTAAAACTTTTTGTTTCCTTTCTTGAACCAAATCCGTTTGCTTAGCATCGTGTTTTTTCTTCATCAATTCAACTTGTGATGGGTTAGCCTGGACATGAACATCACTTTTGGTTGCAGAAGTATAATCCCATGCAAAAACTTGAGACTTTGCTAAGTTGACAGCATCTCCACTAATTCTAGCAAAGTTATCTCCTGAAAATTGTAATTCTTGTGGATCTACATCTGGATTTGGATTATCCCTCATACTTCGACTCTTTGGATCATAAAAAGCTGAATTCAAATCTAAATTTCGAAGATATTTTGCTGTATCTTCTCGAATACGAAGATTTCGTGCAGTTACTTTCATTTGAGCTCCTCCGACACCTCCCTGTCTAGCTAGTCGAGATGTAAACATTTTATCTTCTTCATCATGCTGAACGAATTCATCATTGGATTGATCAGACCCTGAAGAATCAGAATCATAATCGGTATCAGAATCACTATCGGACATAATCTTCGTTTTATCTTTAGTGCTTTCTTTTTGACGTTCATTTTGCTGTTTCAGTTTTTGTTCCTTCTTTTTACGTCGTATCGCATCACGTTTGGAATACTTATCTTCCATCATTTTAACGTGTTGATTAGAAGATGCATCATATCCATGATATTTATCACGTTTAGAATCATATGTTTCCTTTCCATATTTTTCATGATCGATTGCAAAACTTCGATTTCCTGCCTTGGTCAATCTTATTCTCGGCTGTGCATCACTTTCAGACGACTTTTTGAATAAACTAGATTTTTTGCTTTTTGAAGATAGCTTCACTTTCGATTCTGCACTCCCATCTTCATACTGCAACCAAAATAGTTTTTTGCGCTTGTCATATTTTGTAATTTGACAAATCAAATAAGGTAATTTATTTTTCTTTTTGGCTTCCACCCACATGCCCTTTTTCCATTTTATAGAATCACGTTCTCCATTCATAAATTTTTGATAATTTTGTTTGTGACTCTGTCGATGACGCTGCACAAGAGTGTCAGCTGATGCCATGCTTAACTCTAGTTTTTCGGCCTCCGTCCGCTGATCTGCTTGATGGTCCAATGATGGACCAGCGTCATTTCCACCTAAATACCATGGCCGGCGTGTGATAAACTCAGGATTGTGTGGATTGATCATACTTCCAGTTTTCACCTACCGCGATGCATGAAAAAAATCTTTGTTATTCTTACATGGTACATAATCATTTCAGGTTGTGTTTAGAATATAGCATTGACTTACATCTACTTCGGGTGCAACAGCACCACTCTGTCGAGCCTCAGCGAGTTCGCGACTTTTCTTGCGATCAGATATAGATTCAGTTACATGATTAGGTGCACTGGAAGATGACATATTTATTAATATGCGGTGCGCAAGGAAACAGGTATTCACTTAACCTAATCAATAAGACTGCTATCGCGATTGTCTCAAGCTACATTTTCTCGTATTGGAAATCCTACGTGTGTCCTGTACTTTGTTTAAGCACCAAGCATTCATATGCGTCTTTTTTTAAAAGCAAAATATTCTAAAAAAATGTCTTCTCACATTTTGCGTTTATGTTTTTGAAACCAAAAATGTACCCAGCATTTATATTTTAGTCAGAGTTTCATTCATATTTTTATAGTTTTACCCAGATTGAATCAAGCACCTCAAGCGTTTCACTATTAAAAAATTCCCAAAGTAATGAAGTCTTATTTATTGCGGTAACTTTGCCGAACCCATACATACCTGGAATATGTACATCGGTCCAGTTTTGTGGAAACAAGGTAGTATTTTCAATAAGACTTCTACCTGCAGTCCCTATAGTAATATGCAAAGGTCCACCATTATTGCACTTCCATCTATAAAGTCCTGGGCATGTTCTTAGATATGAATGATAATGTCCTGAAAGAAGGAAATCGACTTGGTATTCTTTCAGCAAGTCTTCAAATTCAAGCTGCATACCCATTCCAATACTTACTGGCAAATAGAGGGCAACAATGGAATTGTACAATGGTCTGTGACTTTGAACGATAACAAATGGTGTAGAATTCCGATTTACACTCTTCAAATCTTGTTCCAACCACTTATATTGTTCACTAGTACGGGTCAAATTATGTTCACTCGATATCATGATCGTATGCACAATTCCAACATCATAAGAGTACCAAAATACTCCATTACCATTTGTTGGTGTCGCAAATCGCTTTGCTGTGGGCACCCCGCATTCGCCTCCACTGTCTGATCCAAAGTTACCCCAAGTTGGTTCGAATGAATGATCTAGACGAGTATCCGTCAATTTTCTACTTGGGTCTTTCTTTCTCTCACCTCCTATCCAATCATATTCATGATTACCTATTCCAACCATAAATGGAATACGTGCAACAATTGGTTCTATCATTGTTTGCCATTCATCCCATATATGTGCCGCACCAATGGCATAAGAGAGATCTCCAATATGATTTATTGAATATATGGGGACATCGTGGTTCTCTTTTTCTTTTAAAATTTGTTGAATATGTTGATTTACCATATAGGCTCCAGGATTGATATCAGGCTCCATGGGGCTGCCTTGGTCAGCATAGGCAAGCATAGAAACAGGCCCTGAACCAATTTCCGGTGCTGAAACAAACGCAAATGTATCAGACCATATAACACCGTTGTGTTCATTTCCGTCCTTGTGAGTAACATTAGGAGATGGAGCAAAGGAGGAATTGCATGATATCCCTACTTTGTAACTGTACCTCGTATTAAATTCTAAATCTGTCAGTGTGACAGAATGCAAGAGTCCTGGATCCTTAAAGTTGCCAGGAATATTTGTGATATTAGCAGGTGCGCCACACATATCATCTGCTGTATATGTAGATGTGTCACCAATTATTTTATACCATTTGGATTTGGATTTGGATTTGGATTTGGATTTGGATTTGGATTTGGATTTGGATTTGGATTTGGATTTGCGAAATGTTTTTACTTCATCATCGTTTACGTCCATCCTAGATGTCTCAATAAATATTGCAACAGGTGCACATATTGAATCTTCAAACTTTGAAATGTCACCACCGGTCATAAATTGAATATTTATTTCTTTGAAGTTGTTTGTATAAGCTAAGTGTATTGATGTTGGCTTTGTAGATGCACCCTGTATCTTTACTGGATCTGTGTATGACATGAGTTCAAAGGTAGTTTGCTTTCTTGAGGAAAGCTTTCGATTTGCGTTATATAGCTCTCCTTTCGTATTGTTATCTTTTGATTTAGTTCTATTTCGCCATAAACGAAAGTTACAATTTTCTTCATGTATAATAGGGAAAGAATTGATTTCCCATTGTAAAATATCACGAGATGATGCTTCTAATGCTTCTTTCAGTGGCTGTTGAACATTTGGGTCCGAATATCGCCATAAAAAGGACATTGTTGCTTCTTTTTGTAAATTTTGGTCTACTTCATTATTTGTCTCAATTGGCGTCGTAGACGGTGGAGATATTTTTTTACTCATAAAACGGATCTGTTGAATTGTTGCCAAATCATGAAAGCTTTCATAGATTGAACTAGCATCGCGGGCATTACTCTTACTTTTCATTTCAAGATTCGATGAGCAATGAAATGTAACTATATCGGTATTTTGCAGTCCATCTTCACCATTTTTATCTAAAATTGAAATCTTAAGCGAATCCCCAAATGATACACGATGCTTATTCAACCATATCCTTTGAGTTATTTCCCTTTGTTCATCATGAATTGGAAGCTTGAATTCACTATTTTTAAAAATATCATACCATAAATGATTCATTGCATCAATGGACTTTCCTGTTTGGTGGTCTTTTACATGAAGTAATGTTGGTGTCAGTGTTTTTTTACGAATAAATTCATTTTGCATTTTTTGTTGGTGGTAATCTCGTATCCAAGCGATAGATGAATTGTAGTGCAAATTGTAGAATGTATCATCATCCAGGCCAGCTAAGCCTTCCAATTGGTTCGACAATTTGTCATATACAAAGAAAGAAAACACAAAGAAGACGCAAAATTGAATTACTCCTATTTTGGAAATGGTTCTCCGGCTTGAAAGATGTGTTTCATGCACGTGGAAAGAGTCATCTTTGCTTCCATATGGTTCCTTTTGAGACAGGTTATAGAGGGCGCCGTATTGCTTCAATTTGGAAGCTGTGCTGCCAGGGTCTTTCCGTTTAATGAGAACTTTGATCTCGTCATTATTCATTTTACTTTCTTCCTGGGGATAAAGGAGGATGATGTGTGTAATCGCAGACTTCTCCTTTTTTTTGCAGAAGGCTCATTATTCACAGTAACGTAGACTTCATAATGATTTCACGTAGATTGTTTTTGTATCATCCCATAATTATACTGTGTGACGTATTTTTGAATTTAAAATGTCACAAAATATAGATTTTTTCATCAAGCCTTTCAGAGCAATCAAAGCAATGAGCGAGTACTAAAAGTTCAACCATGTAATCGCTTGGATTCCACAAAGGAACCAATAAAATGGACGAATTAACAATAACGTCTCACTTATGCAGACTTAAAGAGTCATTTCTTTATGCAGCTGCAAGAGGTGGCAGGGTTTCTGAATGTGCATCATTACTTGAATTGGGGGCTGACCCAAACTGGGTCAATTATCGTGTTGATGATAATCATCACAACGATCCGTGCGGGGAAACTTCATTCCTAGCTGCTGTGAGAAATGGACATTTTGAAGTAGCAACTTTATTTTTATCAAGTGAATCGGCTCTAAATGTTGATATGAATGCAAAAACAAGAGATGGGGAAACAGTGCTACATCTACTTGCAGCCCGTGGTGATGAGAATCTATGGCAATTTTTTGCTCAAAGCGTTTATTCTGAAAAATGTCCGTACAAGGCTATAAATAATAAAGGTGAAACGGCTTCCGACATTGCGTATAAAAAAGGGTTTCATCATTTGGCTGACGATATGAGAAAAAAAGAAAAGAACGATAATAATTTCTCACTACCTCTTCTACGGAGTAATTTTGTTGGAGATGATAGTTTGAATACTGAATATGATGAGGAAATTTCAGATCATAATGATGTAGAGGAGGAAGATGAATGGAATGAAACTATAGAAAATATTAACATGCTGGAGCCTCTTGACGGCAGACAAATTTATATGAATAGTGAAGAAGTGTATTCTACAAGTGACGAGATGAGTACGACTTCAATCGGCAGAAGTTCATCAATTCATGATGACATGAGTTCAGAAGAAAGTGTAGCTTTGAGCCAAGACGGGACCGACGATATTTTATTACCATCTTGTACTGAATCGTCTTCATTCCATCTAGAGCCTGAACAATATACAATGAAGCAAGATAAACAACTTAATCAGAAAAGTATCAATGATATTCATCACGACCTCTTAAATGTGAAAAAGGACTTGCAAAGTATTTTTGAAAAAAATTGCCATAATTTATCACTGCATGATATTGATAATGTGGAAGATATGTTACGCCTAACTGTACAATTAGTGGTTGATGAAAAAGAAAAAGTGTCGAAGAAGAAGCTCGAAGAGGAAGAAGAAAAAAGATCCTGTGTGATTTGCCAAGTAGAAGTAAAGAGTGTATTATTGATGCCATGTCGGCATCTTTGCATTTGCAAAGAATGCAGTGAAAGAGATGAGTTGCAAAAGTGTCCCCTTTGTCGCATTTCTATAGTGGAAAGAATACATGTTTATGCGTAAATTATAACAGAATAGTGTTTAGATTTAAATATCACAGAGGGTTTGGAATGGCAATCACTCAAAATTAGAGCTTGTACACAAACAAATTGAAAAATCAATACAAGATATAGATTCGAAATATAGAGATGAATGGGAAAGAAGAGGCCATCTTTTTCTTGAACGAAAGGCAGCATTTTTTAAATCATTTTTCTTTTCACATGCAGAATATTTGAGAAAAAATCAATGCGAATATTAATGACGGTTTTTCGTCAAGAATCATACCATGATCTTACGTAGCGATATCAGGTTCTAAATTGTAGACCATTCATGAGCAGATAGACTGCTGTGTCTGGTCCAGAAATGGCATCAGCATTTTTTGTGCACACAAATCACTGAAGAAGCAAGCAAGGAGAAAACGCTAATCTTCAAAGCCATGATGATGATCTTTTCTTTATGGAGATAGGGCGACCAAACGGGAACTACGAACACAACATTGTTGCAGCCAAAAAATCCTCATCACAACCCCGAAAAAATACAGTATAGTTTTTAGAATGCCGATCACCAAAATAGAAGCACCTTCATTGAAGATTAAATACGAAAATCAGCGGAAAAGAAAGAATATTGAGCTTCATGAGACCAGCCAAAAGGATCTTCATATTTTCTCTGTGAGACGAGAAAAACTACGAAAAAAACTTTATCACTTGACAAGCCCATCATATTATCGAAATACCACAATTGAAAGATATCGATCAAGGCTCAACAAATATTTAGCTGAACTTGTAGAATTGTCTCTCCTTAAAAATAATTTTGATTTTAGAGAGAATGATGGAATTGATGAATTGGGAGATGAGAACTTTCAACGAATGGAAACTGATGAAAACATGAATATCATCTGTCTACATTACGATGTTGTGATCATAGAGGAAGTCCTTTACTTTGGAATATCATGGAAAGAATTGTGTCTGCATTATGATGAATACATAAATGCCCAAAGGGACGACGCTGAATCAAGCACAATATCTGCCCCCTTGATCGAAATTTGCTCGACATTACTAAATGAATTCATTCATCTTCAAACTCATTTGTCCCTTTCTCTAATGGTTGTTCTGTACAAAGTATTGCTTTTATCATGTACTTTTACATCAGGAAATGTGATCGAATCTTCATCAAAGCATCTTCTTCAGGCAACCTTACGTAAAGTGCTTATACATTGCCCACCAATGGCACTCCTCTCAAAAGAACTCTGTAGATGTCTTCGTCAAGGCATATTTACTGGTCCCAATAATAGTAGTAGTTCCATACAACGGAAAGTAATACATCCCAAGACTACTAGACATACTATTGATACAACAATTTGGCTTGTTCAAACTATGATACAACTGCGCCAGTATGAAAGTATTCAATGTAGAGTTTTAGCAATTGGCCATGATGTTGTAGTTAACCTGATCAATGTCCTTTCTATGGCGCATGAACATATGTATTTTGATGTGCACCTAAAGTATGGAAATAAATCTCAAGAAAAGAAATCAGATGTTCGCAAGCCTAAATATCAATCTCGGTTCCTACAATCCAAACAGCACGATATTGATTTTCATGAAATTAATGGTGAAAATGACAAGGATGGATCCGGTATCACTCTTGGGACGATGGATACTGTAGGAGGTTCATTTCATCACATTAGGAGAATCGGAGCGATAACATCATCACGAATTACATCAGACTCTTCCACATTATCATCTTTTAGAGTCATCATCATCAAAGGAATTTTGTCCATTTTTCGTATTCTTACTTTGAATTGTCATCGTGAATTCAAATATGGAATCACATTTCGTTCCATCATTTCACTTACTTTGAAAAAGCCTCTTTGTCCCATGAAACGTATTATACTCCTTTTGGGTGCATCTTGTGACATCCGATCTATGTATGATCAAGGGTTAGGGATTGTTTTTAACAGGATTTGGGGTGCCTCCTGTGCATGCTTCAAAATACCGAATGCGCTTACTGCGGAAGATTATGGACGCACAAACTCGACAACTGTAAATGTGGATTTCGCAAAAGGAGAGAATTTGATCAGGATGTACACCGAAATCATAGTCGTTTGTAAAGCAATGGAAAAAGGTGATAATTGTTGGAAAGCTTTGGAACCTTTCATAAATACAGTTCTTTCTATCTCTAAAAAGCACCCAACAATACAAAATGTGGATGATGATGGGGATAATCGTCTCGACGAAGGGATCAATATAGACCCTACATTAGAACAGATACAGCGCTGTCTTTTAAGCGGTATCATATGTGTGATACGCCGTAGAGCAACTTTGCTTTCAAAAGACAAAGATCGATTTGAATCAACATTGTTAAAATTGTCCAATCATTATGGAGATCGCGAGGATTTGTGGATACCAACGTTAGCAAATCAGGAGGAACGAATGAGCATCCTAAATTTGCTAGTATCTTTTCATGTCTTGAAAAACAACACAGATACGAATGAAATTCATGAAGTTACGCCAGCAGTTGAATTTTCGTGGCCTTTCTTTCCAAGTGAAACGATGCAACATTTCTACTCCTCAGATGCAGCGTTTCAAGAATCGCCAGAAATAGGTGGTCAATTCAGTCTCCATGATTATGAAAAGGAAGAAGAATTCGCTCTGTCATATTACCAAACAAAGAATGAAATGAAAGCATTACAAGAAAAAGAAGAAGCAGTAAGGACGAAACAAGATTGTAATGTCCAATTTCTAGATTACATGAATGATGATATCCTTCGTTACGTCTTTACGTATTTGGGTTATAAACGAATCGTCCGTGCTGCAAGAGTATGTAAGGTTTGGAGGGAGGTAGCATTTAATTCACAAATGTTATGGAAAGAATTTTATATGAAACGATGGTCAAATTCCATCCATCACGGTCCCCAAAAGTTCGGACATTGGAACGAACTCTTCAAAGAAAAATGGATAGTAGAGCGTAGCATTCGTTCCAAATTTAGCAAAGATTTAACTTGGAAATTCAAAACATGCAATGTTATGGGATGTCATAAGATTTTACGGAGTAGGAAGATGTGGGAGACTCATTTAAAGTGGCATGAAGAGAAACGTGAAAAAGATGAAACGAAGGAGAAGGAGAGGCAAGCAAAATTGGAAGAAAAAATGCGAAACGGCAAGCTTAAAAAGGACGCAAAAACGAAACAAGACTCCCAACAAGATGTAAAATCTAGTTCTTGTGGAAGCTGACCTAATTAAAAATAATTATTGGACCAGCAACAAAGAAAGAAAGAAAGAAAGAAACAATTGTTGTTCTTCTGTTAAAATAAAAAGTGAAAGAATTATAATTTGATTTACAATCCATATTTATCTTGAATCTCCGTGGTCGTCATCCCACCAAGTTGCATAGACCGTTTTGTGGCAGCTGTCACAGCCGAAATAACAGTAGGACGTAAGCCACCCTTTTCTAAGGCTTCCACTCCTGCGATAGTCGTACCCCCTGGCGATGTCACGCCATCCTTTAACACGCCCGGATGTTGTCCCGTCTGCAATACCATTTCGGCGGCTCCTTTGAGAGTTTGAGCTGCCAATTGAGTGGCAATGGTTCTTGGTAAACCAGCTCTCACTCCTCCATCACTCAATGCTTCTATAAATTGAAAGACATAGGCGGGACCTGATCCTGATAATCCCGTCACAGCATTTAATAAATGTTCGGAGACTTCCAAGGCTAATCCAACAGCCCCAAAGACAGTTTTGACCAATTCCTGATCTTGTTTGGTCGCCAACTGTCCCATTGAAAACCCACAGGCCGCTTCTCCCACAAGACAGGGTGTATTGGGCATCACTCGTACGACACGTCTTCCCGGGAGAGACTCTTCCAATTGCGCCAGCGTAATTCCAGCCGCGATACTAATCACGACGGCATGACGACTCTCCTCCACCGCCATGATATCTTGACAGGCATCTTTCACAATGTGGGGTTTGACGGCGATGATAATCACATCCTTGGCCGCTTGGATGATGGTTTGATTGGAGGTGGAAGTTGTCATTCCTTTGGCGGATGCTTTTTGGAGGGCTGGTTCCCATACGTCTGAGCAGAAGATGGAGGATGGACCCGATACTACTTTTTTGGATAGGAGACCGTCCATGAGAGCGGATGCCATCTTTCCAGGTGAGAAAAGGATGAAAAATGTCAAAATGAAAAATGGAGAGACATGAGAATGTGACAACCTGGAATGGAACGTGGAAGGGTATACAAATATTCAATCAGGAATCTTACCATACCAGCTCCGATAAAACCAACTTGTAAATCGTTTGCCATTTTGTCGATCGTATCGTTGAGATTGTGGTATCACTGAATTCCGAAGGAGGGTTTTTGTTCGTTTGATGTTTTTGGCAATCTTCGTTGGGGCGTTTTTTGTGACAACCATCCGTATCTCTAGGCTTTTAAAGGCCTTTGATGAAGAGGATGCAGGGAATCTTGGAACATGCGTCACAAACGTCATTTGCAATTCCACTTGGAATCGTAAGATTCGATACTGTGTCAAAGATATGGGAGTCTACGTAACATTACATAGCGTCAATCCTTCCTTCAACTCGATCCTATCACCATTGCTCGTCCTATTTTTTTTCTTTTTCATTATTATTATTAATACACCATTGGGGAAGTTACCTCACGAAACCCCCGAAATCAATCCATCTATCCATCCATCAATCCATCAATCCATCATGGAAGCAAACTCAAGTCCACCCGGAAACTGCAAATTCGCCATCCCCAAAAAAGGTCGTCTCTTCGAAAAGGTAAAAGAATTACTCAAAGGAGCTGGAGTCGACTATCGTCGTGAGGCACGTCTCGATGTCGCCCTTTGTAGCAATTTGCCCATCACCCTCATTTTTCTACCCGCCGCCGACATTGCCAAATATGTCGGAGAAGGAAATGTCGATATTGGTATTACCGGAAAAGATGTGGTCGAAGAAAGTGAAGTTGACGTGGAGACGATTTTGGATTTGGGGTTTGGAAAATGCAAACTGTGTGTGCAAGCTCAAACGTCCAAACATATTACGGACGTTTCGACATTGGCGGGAGGACGGATTGTGACAAGTTTTCCAAGTCTTGCCAAGAAGTATTTTGAGAAGTTTGATCAGGAATTGGGGGTGGAAACAAAAGTGAAATTCGTTTCGGGGTCTGTGGAGGCTGCTTGTGGTCTGGGGCTTGCTGATGCTGTTGTCGATTTAGTGGAAACAGGAACCACCATGAGGGTACGTTCGAAGGAGTTTTATTTAGTATTTGGGAGAGACTGTTCGAAATTTTGTGTTTTTATCTGACCGTCTATTTCCATATTTTGACATCTCTAACTCTCTCTCTCAAAAATAGGCTGCTGGATTAGAGGTTGTCGCAGACATTTTGGATACCCAAGTGAGTAATTCATAAGATGTGATACACAAATTGGTATCCTCCATTCCGGATTTTTTGGGAACTGATTCCTTTCGATTTTTTTCCCTTTTTCCACAGTCGCAACTTATCGCGAATCCAAATACGGAACACAAAGATATTGTCGATCTTATCAAACTTCGCATTGAAGGTCACATTACGGCACAAAAATTTATCATGATATCCTACAATTGCTCCAAAGATATTTTGAATGAGGCGATTGCCATTACTCCCGGGAAACGATCTCCCACTGTGACAGGTCTCGAGGATGGTAATTATAAAGCTGTGTCCAGTTTAGTTTTGAAAAAAGAAGTCTCCGAAAAGATGGATGCCTTGCACAATATTGGAGCTACTGATATACTTGTTTTTGAAATCTCTAATTCTCGCATGTAAGAAAAGTATAGTCACCTTAGTCTTTGGTATGTTCGATGGGCGTGTTTTGATTTGCCTTCCCTGTTCCAAGTGATCGTATTCATGGTTCTCCGAAGGTACAAGAGAGAATGGATTAGCCTAGCCTATAGAAGTTTCTAGTGATTACATTACAAGTTACTGCAACAGCAGTCAAAATGCTTGCTTTCTTTAGTGAAATTAGGAATTAATTTAGTCGCTCAAAATCAAAATTTGGCGTTTTGTATTCTAATTCAATTGTTTGCTTCGATGTTCAATAAGCAATTCATACTTGTGCACCATTTGCCAAATGCTTCCCAATGTCTATCACTCGATAATGTTTCCATGTCTCCCACAACGATCAACCCTGACTTGGCACGAGTCAGAGCGACATTCATCCGTCTCCAATCTTTCAAAAACCCAATCTTATTTCCATAATTGGAACGCACAGCTGAAAATATGATAATATCACGTTCTCTTCCTTGATAGGCATCGACCGACTTCACCTCTATAATCACGGGGTGTTGTTGCACCAGCGAACGGAATTCAGCGTCATTCGCCATCCTCGACTTGAGCAGTGCCACTTGAGCAGAATAAGGTGTCACAATTCCGATTGTGGAAGTGAATACACCAGTCTTTAGTTCCTCCTTGAACACTCTCTTCAAAAGTTGGATGATATATGTTACCTCAGCCTCATTGCTATAACTGAAATTCTCGTCAATTATTCCGTTGACTGCTTCGGTATTTACGAGAACTTTCTCTCCCTTGGATTCATTAGTTTGTCCTCCAATATTGACAAACCTCACTCCAAGCTCTTTGTCTATCGTAGGTAAAGCTTCTTGGAAAGTGATAGGGAAATTGCGCAGTTGCGATAAAAAGGAAGGGGTTGAAAGAAGGCCATCATAAAAAACTGCCGAAGAAAATGCGGATATCGATGGATGCATTCTGTATTGCACAGATAAAAGAACAGAACCAGCAAAACGTTTTCTATACGATATGTGTTGACGATTCTTTGTTTCTCTGTGTTTGATTAATGAAACAGCTTGATATGTGGGTTTCATTCGTAAGTATGTTTCATCTCTGTCGGATTTATCTAACGGAGGAGAAAATACTACTGGATGGGGTAAAATGGAGGCTAACCTTGACATGAGAGACATGGATAGTGGTGATGATGTTCCATCACCGGAAGCGTCACCTTTCACAGTTGGAGGTAGCTGGCATCTTTGATGATCAAGTTGACAGCAAAAAGGAAATGAATTAGCAAAAACATATTTGATGCTGTCAGCAAAATAACGCAAATAAACTTACGGATCTCCAAGGAGAACGACTGACCGACAACTATCTGTAGAAGTGATTGGGATTAAATTTGCTGGTTCAACACTTTGACATGCCTCATCCACAATTACAAAGGGTAGAGTCAGAGGAGGTCCTTGATCTGGAGCGTTTCTACGTATGGGGTTACTTTGCGATGAAATTACCCTTGCATTTTTTGCTCGCATCTGTTGAAGTGAATTCATTTTTCTCTCCTGTTTAAATGACTTTAAACGACTTCCGTCTTCATCATTTTCATCTTCATCATTGTAAAGTCCACAAGCAGCGAGGAGTCGAGGATCCGCTGCACCAATTGAAGTAGTTACAATAACATCTGCTTCTCTAAGAGCTTTTGCTGCAGCGACACGGCACGCCTAAAGAATTCCTTCATGAGAAAATATTTGAAGTAACAAATCATTGGAAATAAAGGATAATGCTTACCTGAATAGAAGCTTTAACTGCCCTTGTCGCCAATTCCCTTTTTGCTCGATCAACAGAAACATCTTTTTTATTTTTCCCATAGGAACTACGTTGAAGTTTTACATTTGCAGTGGCGCGAGAAGCATCTTCTAATGCTTTCTGTGCTGATGGGTCCTTTGCAATTGCTGAATCTAGCGTATAATCCCACAAAGATTCAGATATTCCAGAAGCTTTCCCTACTCGAACAACTTTTAGTCCTAGTTTTAAGAGACTTTCAGCTAAATTATCTGCTCCAACATTGCTAAATGCACACGCTAAGACCTTTGCATTCGGAGACAAAGTTTGGCATTGATGTGCAAATCCGAAACCAATGGCAGATGCTACGGTTGTTTTACCAGTACCAGGGGGTCCTTGAATGAGAGTTAGACGACGTGTTAGTGCTGCTCCAATTGCAGATAGTTGTGGTCCATTGAATGTACGAAATAGATTCTGTGGGTTGTCTTGTAAAAACCTGAGAACCTCATTCGCTAATTTGGTAGAAGTCGGCAGTGGTGGTTTTGCTATCCTCCTAGATAATTCATTACAATCACACCATGATTCGTCTTTATATAAAGTACTTGATGGATTGTCATAAGAATAGGTTGAAGTAATTATCTCTTTCAACAGATTATCAATGTGGGCTTCTTTTTGTTTTTGTTCTCGTTTGTCGACTTTGTTCTGATCATTGGATGAAGGAGAACCTTTTGTATTTGCAGTTATAGAACTCATTGCGCTCAATGCGGCAACCATTCTAGTGTAAGGGATGTTAGATATAAATCTGTCAGCCCTAATCCGTATTGATGGGTCTCCCTTTCCGGAGGGACCTTCATTATTGGGTGCTGGTCCAAAAGTAGCTTCAAAAGACCCACCAGGTATTGCGACATCTACGTAGGATGGACCAGTGTTAAGAACACGAGCTTCAACAGATATAGAATCTTTTTGTGTTGGAAGTGATGATGTGCCAAAAAAGTCACCACTACCTCTCGGTTGACGGGTTAGCATTATAACATCATTGGAAGAAAATTTATGATTTGTTGGTAAAAGGAATCGATTCGTAAGGTCTTTTTCATTTTGTGAATCAGATGGAGATGGTTTATAATATGTCGTGGCATCCTTAGCTTTTGTAAATCGATAAACCTTTGCACATTGTTGTCAGATTTGATCCCATTTGCGTAATAAAAGTGCATTTAAGCATCTTCAAACTCACCTCGTCCGAAAAGATGTTACCACGACGTTCGGGGAAAAGATCAAAGAGGGCATGACCGGATGCCTCAAGACTGAGGGGATCGTTGATTGAGGCTTCTATACGCCCAATGACTTCTTTTTCCTTTTTTGATAAAAAGTTCATACATTTCAAATGAGTGAAATAGAGTAGTAGTACTTGTTTTTAAGTCAACATTTTGCTTGTGACTCACCTCCGCTTGATATTCAGCTGTCAGTAAACGAAGAAAATCCGTATGATATGAAGATAAAGAGTCGTACACATTTGATCGTTTCCGTGATCTTCCTCTTCCACCAGTTACTCTTTTTGGTGATACTGAGGTAGATTCAATGTTCTTGTAATCCCATACTGCTCCAGCCATCGGTGAGCCAATAATGTTCTGAGAAGGGAAAACATTTTTATTTCTTGATCCAGTTGCGCTGAAAGAAGAATCTAATGAGTTTAGTTGATCAGTGTTGCCTTCGCGCTGAAGCCTTCGAGTTCTTTTATTCGAAGCTTTTTGTTTTCGCATGGTCAAGTTTGTTGATCGCAGTGGACCTTTGATATTGCAAGAATGTCGGCATTCTTGATAGAGTGTTCCCTGAAAAGACGATTTCGAACTACTAAGAATTAAGGAATAGCTTTCATAAAACAAGCATAATATTGCAATTGCAAAGAGACAAGATTTTCTTCCCCTGGCCATTGTTCATGAGAAATGAATAAAGAATATGAGATTTGTCACAGAGGGAAGTGGCGCCAGATTGTTGCAATTTGTTTGAACACCAGAATTTCAATAGATTCTACGTAAACATTATTTTCATGTACGACCTGATCGGAATCTCCTTTCTTCCTCTACACAAATTATTCTCGAAAGTAAACGTATGTACGATTCGTATGGCATCTTCCTAAAATTTCTTAATTATGCATAATTGTAGTATGCATTTTTACCATTTTATTCAATTTTACAATTATAATGTGAGCATTTTACATAGCTCTTAAACCATATACGTCGCGTTTCGAATCGTTCATAACGACGCTTACATAGATTTTGGACTTCAACCATCTCCTTAAGTATGAGTTTCGCAAGTTGATGATATTCAAACATATGTTTTTCTTCCGCAACGTAACCTAATCGGAACTTTCAAATATTCCGAAAGAGAAAGCATGATTCGTCACATGCCATTTTGCGTTCACAATCTTTAATTTTCCTTTCGTCATGAAAATTATACTACAGTAGCTCTCACTTATTTACAATATCCAGTCGCTTGATAGGATCGGTCACATTAGTGCATGACTCAATCAACAAATCAAAATACGAAAGGCAGAAAGTGCATTAATTTAGTGACGATTTATGAGATTCTAAAGAAGATTCCATCATTGCAAGACCAAAGAATCTTATCTAAAAGGGAGTACATACTCCGTACCAGAGTCGAAGTATTTTTTACTCTAGATGCATTACAACGAAAACATAAAAATTAGAAAGACGAGAATAAATCTCAATTTTGCAAAGAGCCAAGGAATATAGGTATGGCTATCATTATATTAATTTGATGAAAGAAGTCAAGACTGTACACCAGTAGATCAGAAGGAATTAATGTAGGTCTGTGAACTAAAACAAAAATTGGTTTGTGTGTATGCATTATTTTTTGCCATGACACGGAGGAGAAAGGTGTTATAAAAGTATCATTGAGAGATGTTTAAGGTAAGGAAGAGCTTGTTTTTCATACAATTAATCAAGCAAATGGAAAATGATGGTATCAACAGCATGATAGGCATATATTACGGCTAGATCAAAACAAAATCTTTGAAAGTGGTTATTTGAAGATAAAATATTCTATATATTTTCTAGATCTAGGATTTAAATTTAAAGACTAAAATAATCTTCATTGTAGATTCAACCTTGCACTGGAAATCCAATAGCATGATTGTATTTATGATAGTATTTTGCTTCGACTAGGACGTAATAAACTGGCATGATCTCTTTAATTGTATTTCTATTGTGTGAACAAAAAAATTATGAATTTAGAAAAATAAAGTTCAGTTTTAAATAACAAGCATCGTTATTCATGAATCTTACCTTTAGGAAATCTTTAACTCCTGCATCGACTGTTTCTGCTTCAAGGACCTTTCCACCAGAAGCAGAACCAGAAACAACACCAAACCCAGCTGGAGCTGGTGCTGGGGCAGGTGCTGGAGCTGGTGCAGGTGCTGGGGCTGGGGCTGGGGCTGGGGCTGGTGCTGGGGCTGGTGCTGGGGCTGGTGCTGGTGCTGGGGCAGATTTTTTAGCTGTGGCTTTTTTGGCAGCTGCTTTTTCTGCTTTGGCCTTTTCAGCAGCGGCTTTTTTTGCAGCAGCCTTTTCAGCAGTGGCTTCTTTGGCGGCAGCCTTATCTGCGGCGGCCTTTTCAGCGGCAGCTTTTTTGGCAGCAGTTTTTTCGGCGGCTGCCTTTGCTTTAGCGTCAGAATCATCGGAAGATTTTGGAGCTGCAGCTTCTTTCTTTTTGGTAGCAGCAGCTTCCTCCTTTTTGGCCTCAGCAGCAGCCTGCCTCTCGGCAGCCTTCTGTTTAGAAGCTTCTTGTGCGGCTGCCTTCTTTTCCGCGGCCTCCTTCTTAGCAGCACCTGCTGCTTCTATCTTAGCCTTTTTTTCTTCTTCAGCAGCTGCCTTTCTCTTTGCTGCTATTTCATCTTTAGCACTAGGAGTTGCTTTTGGTGCCCCCGTGGTTGTAGCGGCTGTACCAGTAGCTTCAAAGTCATATCCTTGTTCCTTCATAACTTTTGAAGCCTTCTTCTTTTCAACCTTTACTTTCTTTTCGGCTGGTGCTTTAGCAACTTTTTTGATTGCGGCTTTCGCTGGAGTTTCTTTTTTTGTTATTGTCTTTGTGACAACTGTTTTTTGGATGACGGCGCCAGAAATTGGAGAAGAAATCGTTCCTGGTCCTGATGAGTTACTGAATGGAGATGCGACAATTAAACCAAGGATGGCACCTGCAAGACCAATGAAGCCCTGGAAAAAGAAAAAACATAAAACCTTTAAGCATAATTGTTTTGTTTTTGACAAAATCTTCATGAAAATAGACCTGACTCCGAAAGGCAAAAAAATAAAGAAGAAGCCTTACCACAGCCTTAATTCCTGTAGACTCATTGGGAGGTGGGTTGTTTACACCCATCTCGACTTTCGTTAAAGCACCTCTGCTATGTTGGGAAGGTGCATCAGGAGTAGTGAAAGCAGCAGGTCGTTTGATTGTTGAAGGTACAACCCCGAATCCATTCGCAGTGTTGGCAACAAGTGAAGCTAATAGAAAGACAGAATGTAAACGCATCTTTGAACTTTGCCTCCTAGTGAATAATAAATGAATGCACAATGAAGCAATTATGTTTTTGATACTTTTTCTTATTTTTTCGTGTTGAAAGAAAAAAACAATATCTTGAAATACTATTGTTCTACGGTATTTCTAGCACGATTCAGATTCAAATTGTGACAGTAGGATGAGGTAAAAATCAGTTATTATTGACATCCATACTGTCTTTTCGTAAGTGAAACTGTCTAAGAAAGGAATTTGTGGTAATAGATACGTCATAACTGCAATCAATCAAAAATGTCGGCTT
>Ga0209092_10000936_pt1 | contig 29594 bp, 22 predicted proteins | sample FraStrMetagenome_FD_187446 | JGI IMG/M metagenome (GOLD analysis project Ga0209092, IMG submission 187446) | Marine eukaryotic phytoplankton communities from Arctic Ocean - Fram Strait ARC3M Metagenome (SPAdes) (version 2) | ecosystem: Environmental > Aquatic > Marine > Oceanic | place: Fram...
GAAGATGAAAAGATCTTCTGAAAATTTGAAGTTAAATATTTTAGCCGAAAATGTAAATGTTTAGCCGACCTCAAAAAAAAATTTTTCAGCCTAGAAAAAAAAAATTCAGCGCGCTTTTTGACGCTGAAAATTACGCTGAATTTCTTTTTTAATTTAGCTTTAACGGTTGGGAGAATTTTGCAATTTTTTTAGAGCCAATCATAATGCTTAAAAAAAAAAAAATTTCAGCCTAGATTTTAATAATTGACTACCCCTGATATAACATCAAAGGAACATTTTGATGCAGAGAATCTTCTTTTTGACGCTATTATTTGCGTCATTAGACCTTTTTCAAGCTTTCTCGCACCAGTACGTCTTTTTCGATACCGTATGGTTCCTAAAAGTCGAGAACTTGGACAGCAAGATGTGTTATTGTCTCAAATCAGCGGATATAGCGGTACAAATGTACAAGATTTTTATTGAAGATTAACGGGACCCGTAAAAATTGGCATAAAAATCAAATTTTCCCCTCGAATGTGTCTGGGAAGGAAGATTCAATGATGATTGCTAATGAAATATCGTCCGGCAAAAAAGGACCATACCATTCTTTTCTGAAATTCAGAATATGCTGTTGCTAGTGTTCAAATTTAACACCTTATCCTAATCAGTTCTATGGCCTTAAGCCTACGGCCTGAAAAGTACCAAGACAATATCGACGTACCTACTGAGGATTTGAAGAGCCCTCTTATCTCGATAGACGTTTTATGACAAGCTATCGGTCTGTAGATATCGATAACAGCTTGTAAACATAAAATGTTATTCTGTCTTCTTTATTTTCTGATAGAATGTGGAGGGTCAGCTTCAAATCGAAAGGCGAGCGTTTTAATATAACTGTAATCTGACAATTTTTTGGTCCTGGAAGGGTTAATGTGCAAGCTAAAAGGCTTTTCCTTTACGTTGTACGCAAAGATTGCTTGTCCAAAATCTAGTTTACGTGCATTCTATAATTAAGGCTGCATCTACTTCAAATTTTTATGCTTGAAAAACTCGAAACGTAAAGTTATGTTTTTGATGCAATCGCATATATTTCATTCATTGAGAATGACAAAATATACCGTTTTCAACAAATAAACCAAAAAATTGATCCGCCATTTTAAAAGTGCACTAAACAATTCAAATTAAGCTTTACCAAGAGGCCAACGCACGAAAAATCTATTCGGTAAACAAACCAAAAATTGTAGAAGTGTATTATACCTTATCCTCTACTGGGGTTTGAAGCCCGATATCATCCAGTATGTTCGATATAGCTGTTGCAAGAATATTCTGAGCGACGCAACCCACGATCGTATCTTGCACTATACCATTGTAGTATACCTGTATTGTGGGGATGCTCACAACACCTGCATCGCTTGCTATCTCAGGTAAATCGTCTGTACAGATTTCAACAGCATCAATTTCCCCCGCAAATTGTTTACTAACATCTCTCACAACGGGATTTGAAAGTCGACATGGCCCACACCAAGGTGCACTAAAGTACGCAAGAACCGGTTTCTTAGAGTTAAGTACTTCACGAGAAAATTCTCCGTCCGATTCAATCATTTTCCCTCCACTTTTTCCATAATAAAGCTTCGTTAAAGACATCGGACTGTTCCTCCAATATTGATCATTCAAAAATTTGTAAACATTTTGCCCTATATTCTTCTTCGACGATGATGATAACAGAAATGCTCGACAAACTGCAATGTATAACAGGAACACTTGACTTATTCTCAAAGCTATCATCTTATGCGAAAGACCTTCTGGAACTCGTCTGTCACAAAATAACCTCAGCTTCTTCAAACTTTCTTCCTACCTAACCAATTTAAAAATGCAGTTGCTACGGAGCTGACAATTGACCACCGCCTTACTTTTCTCTGTATAAACAACTTTCACTACAATGCGATCGAAGTGTTCAATCTTTCCCTATGTTTCATATAAATGTATTTCTTCTTAGCAAAAACAAAGTAACGCTCTCTACATGTTTTCGGTGGCTGGTTGTTGTGGTTGTTGCTGCAAATTCGAGACTTCCTCATCTTCTGACGTCAATTGTATACTAAATAAGCCACCCTCATGATATATTGTACGAAGTTTAAGTGTCTGCTTCCTCAATCACTTACACGTGTCAGTAATTTAGGAAGGATGTCAAAAATTACCGACAAGGACGCACCTCTGGATCTGGAGATATGAGATGTGAACTGTGTGTGTGTGTGGGTGTGTGGGCTTTGGAGATGAGAGATGTGATGAGTACGGGTAGTGGCCGTAATCTCGTAATAACCCCCCCCCCCCAAATGGGCAAATATAAACATACTTACGCCCCCTGAAATACTTCTAAGGAAGAGAACGAGTACAAGGAGGTATCCATTCATAGCACTTCCTTAAATAACTTTTACTCTAACTCTAAGGTTGTTCATCCTACTACACGATTCGAACATTAAGGAGTCATCAAATCATTTTGACTTACCTATATAATTTTGATAGATAGAAAAAATGAAGTTCATTGCAACATGGAGCAACGTCCTTGTCCTACTCGTGAGCTCAGAGGCATTCACCATAGCACCTCATCGGTATTATTTTGGTGCATCCAAAGTCAAGCAATCCGTTCGTACTGCTCTTGGAGTGAGTACTGAGAATGAGCAGCCGATTGTGGCGAAGACTGGTGGACGTGGGGCAAAATCTGCTAGCCAAAGTGCGTATGACAATAAACTGTCTCTCGGTGCACCGAAGGATCGTCCCGAAGGAGGGCATCATATGACTCGCGGTGGGATTCAAGTTACGGCGAATGTATCTGGATTGACGTTTAGTGACGCGAAGACACCTGGAACTTCTACGTATGCCATTGAAGAGCTTATTGATTTGTTGGATAGTCGAAAAGGCGTTTTGCTTAGCTCTAGTTATGAGTTTCCGGGAAGGTGAGTCGGGTATATAGAGTTAGAATTTGTGATCGAATTTGCAATTAAAACGCAGCATTGAATAAATAAAGATATGCGAGGTGGTCTCTTGGGTTTGTGGACCCACCTATTGAAGTTAGTGGATCAAAGAATAAATGTACAATTAGCGCCCTCAACGAAAGAGGAGCCATCATTCTTCCAGCAATAATTAACGCAATGAAGCAGTTGCAAGAAGATGGAATCTTGTCTGACGTCGACGTTGGTGTCAATGGATCTTTCGAAAAAGTTACTGTTAAAATCATGCCTCCAGGAGAAGTTGGCTCATTCAGCGAAGAAGAACGCTCACGACAGGTATTGTCATTCTTGTGAAATAGTATTCTTTTCTAATGCTGATCGTTTTTTTATTAGCCGTCCTTATTTTCAGTTGTGCGATGCCTGGTTGAATTGTTCGGCTACGAGGATGGAGATAATCAGCTTGGTCTTTATGGTGCATTTGGTTACGATCTAACATTTCAGTTCGAACCGATAAAATTGAGTCAACTACGCGATGATTCTCAGAGAGACATTTTGCTTTACTTGCCCGATGATATTATTGTAGTCGACCAGGATAGGAGAGATGCCTGGAAAATTTCATACGATTTTTTTGTTGATGGAAAGTCAACCCAAGGCGTAGAGAGAAGCGGATCCATCGATTCATTTAAGGCATTTGATGATGGTAATCAAGAATCGTTTAGTTCACGAGACACTCCGGAAGCTGAATTTTCGGCGTCAGTTGAGAAAGCTAAACATGAATTTGCAGTAGGAAACTTGTTTGAAACAGTTTTATCTCAAACCTTTCGAGAAAAACTTGACGAAGACACCACGCCTTCAGTTCTTTTCAGACGGTTGCGAGCACGCAACCCATCGCCATATGGATTTTTCATAAATTTGGGTGAGGATGAGTACTTGGTTGGAGCTAGTCCAGAAATGTTTGTCAGATGCGAGAAAACCCCTATCAATGATTTTCGTTCTGGTGCAATCAGAGTGGAAACATGCCCAATATCCGGAACAGTTGCCCGTGGGGCTGATGCTCTAGAAGACGCACAGAGAGTCAAATCTTTGATGATGAACTCGAAAGAAGAAAGTGAGTTGACTATGTGCACAGATGTCGATAGGAACGATAAATCAAGAATTTGTGAACCAGGATCTGTTCAGGTAAATTTTTTATCCATCAAATATGTCTGACATCGATCCCGACGCTAAATGTTTTCTGCACAGGTTATTGGACGTCGTCAGATTGAAATGTATAGTCGCCTTATTCACACCGTCGATCACGTAGAGGGTTATTTACGTGAAGAATTTGATGCTTTGGACGCGTTTTTGTGTCATACTTGGGCAGTTACTGTCACTGGTGCTCCAAAAACATGGGCAATTCAATTTGTGGAGGACAACGAAAGGTCTCCAAGATGCTGGTATGGCGGAGCTGTTGGAATGGTTGGTTTCGACGGGGGTTTAAACACTGGGCTTACTCTTCGTACTGTCCGAATCAAAAATGGAGTTGCCGAAGTAAGGGCTGGTGCTACATTACTTTATGATTCTAATCCGCAGGCTGAAGAACTTGAAACTGAGTTGAAGGCGTCGGCAATGGTTGATGCGATCGTACAAAAGAAGACTGAAAATGAAGTTTTAGAGGGATTTGCACCAAAACCAAAAATTGGTACCAATAAAAGCATTATTTTGATAGATCACGAGGATTCGTTTGTTCATACCCTTGGAAATTATCTTCGCCAGACTGGCGCAACCGTAAAAACTCTCAGAAGTGGACCATCTGCGCTTGCGGCCATTGAACAGTTAGTAGCAAATGGTGGAAAACCTGACATGGTTATCTTATCGCCCGGCCCTGGCAATCCTTCTGACTTTGGCCTTTCTGCCACACTAGATGTATTAACGAAGCACAAAATTCCTGGTTTCGGAGTGTGCCTTGGTTTGCAGGGAATGGTTGAGCATTTTGGAGGTAAACTAGGAATTTTGGACTACCCGATGCATGGAAAGCCATCCCCAATATCGTTGACAGTAGCTGGCCAGTCCGATTCTAGTATCTTTAAAGGATTGCCTTCAACTTTTGAAGTCGCGCGGTATCATTCTCTCCACGGAAAAAGAAATGAATTGCCGGAATGTTTGGAAGTGACAGCTTTAAGCGAAGATGGCATCGTTATGGGTATACAACATAAGTCACTCCCATTTGCAGCTGTTCAATTTCATCCTGAATCAATATTAACTAGCCCCATACATGGCATGACTATTTTGGAAAATAGCTTAAGATTTTTACGGTATAACGATGATGATATGTCACAATAAAGTAAACCCAAAAAATATTTTCGATATATTTGGCATCGCTTGAAATTTGTACTCTGTTTACTGTTGGAGCAATCTTTAACATATCCTCGTCCGTTCTCGAAAGCAATCGAGCAATGAAAGATATATTCAAGACTGACCCAAATATTAGTGTGAATAGGCTTCGTAATTTTTGTCTATGTCTATGTATGCATTAATATCAATTACACAAAAATGTAATGACGCTGACATCTGCAAGAATGTTCATGTTAGATGGGTACAAATGTTGCTTGCATATTATTACACAAGTTGAATATTTAGGGATTAAAACTTGAACCTTTAAGCAGAGAGGTCTATATTAGAAAAAATTGTGTCCATATTGTAGAATTCGTTTCATCCTTGTTTTTGCAGAAAGTATTTTTCATTTACAAATATCTAACGACTTTACTATGTGAGCAAATACAAGCCAAGTAAATTCATCTATTCACCTTTGCGTGATGGTTTGTAACAATCAAAACAACCGTTCCGAAACCTACGATACCCGCTAACACACGATACATAGATATGTCACCATATTTCCCCTCTACATAGCTCCCAAGCAATAATCCAAAGACAGATCCGATTCCTGTAGCTGTATTGAGAATTCCTTGCCCTGTAGCTTCGTAACCATTAGGGCAAGTTTGTCCAACGTATTCGACACCTGCTATTCTAAAGCAACCGTAAGTGATACCATGCTGTGATTAGAAACGCAAATAAATAAGCCAATCGTTGATGTGAAATATTTTAAAATATACTGGCATTACTTACCAACTGCTCTAACAAAAGAATCCAATAAGGATGTTGCTCGGGCACAAAACCGTAGCCTACCACCCGGACAACATAACATGTACATGCAATCAATTGAAGAGAAGCAACTCCAAATTTATCAAGTAAATGTTGAGAATAATGAAAAATTGGAAACTCTAATACAACTGTCACCAATACACTGAAACCACACATCGTCCATGATGCTCCAAGACTTTTGAAAAATAGGAAAATTAAGTTCTCTGTAACAGAAAATCCAATGAATAGAGTAATACACGATAGCAAAAATCCCATGCCGAACACGCTTCCAAAAATCAGCCAAAAGACTTCTATGAACGTACTGCTGCTTTGATAATTTTTCTGGGCTTCTTCTCTCTCCTCCACTTCTACACTATTAAAGTTAGACTGCAATGAGCCATACTCGCAAGAAAATTTCTCATTTCTTTGAGGATACCGCTGCCGTTTTTGAGCTGCGATGTATAAGAGTAGTACTGCAATCGAAACGATGTAAGAGAAAGACGACCAAAAGTAAACCGCTGTAAATCCTAACTTTTCAACACTATATCCAAGTAGAATGCTTCCAATTGCCCACCATAATGCCCCATGAAGCCTCTCTTTTCCATACTCTGAACTATGACTTCCTTCATTTTCTAAATGTGCCAACGTCAAACCATCTAGCACCTGTGTCAAAGAAAGCCCCAACGCATACAACATACGCAAAAATATGTACCACAGAAATTTATAATCTCCCTCATAAGCATACGAATGCATTAATATTGCGATAGTCCCTATGGTTAAACCTAATCCCATTACTAGAGCTCTCCCGCTACCATGAACATTTTGTTCGAGCCAATCAGCGAAAATCCCTGCCGGAGTCAAACAGCAAGAAATCAAAATTAGCTGGGTTGCAAGTGCTATCCCAATCTCGAAGTCATCGAACCCAGCCACAGTTTGAAGAAAGGGCGCCTTTCGGAAGATAAAATATTTAAGTTGGGAAATGTGTGGCTACAGTACAAAAGAGAAAGTTTTCCATACCGAAAATCTACCACCAGATGTAGCACTCCATAAGAAGGTAGTCGCATATATCCATCTCGGTCTCATACCGATTATGAGCTCTGTTCGAATCGAAGTAAATATTTGAAAAACCAAAACAGGTGCAAGGGTCTTCCTCCTTCTTCTCCTCCGATCGTCGTCTTCGTCACTCTACTAAGGGTGAGAGAATGTAATACTTTGAAACATCGAAATGCAGATAGTGTCATGAGTCTAGTTTAATTTTTTTTAAACTGTATGCTTTTATTTTATTAACTTCTACTCTTGTACCAGGTATAAATTACTTTGCAGTTACAACTCATCCTCTTCATCAGTCACAGGTTCGGAAGAGGAGTAGTAGCAGTTGTTATATGATCGAAACATATAATACGCATCATCGTTTTCCCTGTTATTTAATTAGTCATGCGTTAACCATTTCCTGGCGAAGCTTCACGCACAAGCTTTTGAGTAAACTGTACTTTTGACGATAAAATTCATTGAATTTTCGAAAACTTGAAATATTCTTAGTTCTATTTGCACTATCATGTTATGGAAGAGTCGGCATCAGTGTCCTTCTAGAAGGGGCATCCTTTTGACGATGAAGAAAAGTATGCGTGGAGACACCGTAACTCAAATCTTATATGGATCATACAAGTAATCGATGGTCTCATTGTTCACCGGTCATTTTCTATATAACTACAGGCTAATTCGATTTTTTAAAATATCTATAAAAGCTTTGAAGCTTCTGATATGCTTTCAACCATCGCCGGGGGCCACATAACCGTAGTCTTCAGAAAGTTTTCATCGGTATATTTGACTCGTTGCTCATCAGGAATTTGCAACAAATATTTCTTTGCACCTGATTTGTCTCCTTTAGCAAAAAGCATTGCAGCTACAGCCGCCCTAACTTCTGGGGCCTCTGGAAACCTATTTTCAACACGTCGAATTAAATCGAACGCCCCAAACTTATCGCCAATTTGAAATTGAACCATAGCAGATCTCAGCCAGAACGGTGCAACTTCATTTGAGGTCATTGAAATAGCTATTGCATAATCCCTTTCTGCTGAATCAAAATAACCATTCAATTCCTTTGCTCGGGCTAGATTTTGTAATATTACAGCATCAGGTCTCCCTCTGAGAGTAAAGGACAGTTCCAAATCTTTCAAAGCTTCCTGTGATTCGATGTTTCTTCATGAGGCAATACATTGAAAATCAATCAAAAATGATTTTCTCTTAGGATAACTTACACCTGCCATGCCATTGTTTAATCGAACGACACCTCGGTTCAGTAATAAGTTGTAATAATCGTCGCATTTTTTCCCACCAAAAGTTTCCGATTTGTCACGATTTTCTTTGCAAAGGTTTATTGAGTTAGAATACGACGCTTCGGCATCGTTCAACATACCCTGGGCAACTTGAGCATTTCCTAAACTACTCCAACCATAAATAAAACGAGGTACAATTTTTGTGACTTTCGTATAAACTCTTTGAGCTGCAGCCATGTTTCTGTTTAGTGTAGAAATTGTCTTTTCTTGTGAGCTGTGCAAGTCAATGAAAAAAAAGCCAAAATGACGTTTTCCAAACCAAACGTCTCACCCTTGAAACTCGTAAGCTTGACCCTCTCTATATAATTGTTTCAACTCTCCAGTGACCGCCAAAATTACTTCCTCGTCATCTTGTGCAAAAGCTGAACTTGTTGGCAGATTGATTGTTGTAGCGATAATAGACGTAGAGCCTACATTCTGAATAATATCGCGTCGAGACCATCCACTCAACGCATCCACTACCTGCAAATGAAACAAGATTTGTGGCAAGAGGATAAATGTTTGTTGCTTCATGGTTGTACAAAGTATATAACCTTTGGATAAAAGCAACAACAGAGTTGAAAAAAAAACCAGAGAACCTAAAAAACAGACACAACACACACACGAGACACGAGCGTATGAATATTCGTCTTGATGGAAGTAGAGGTCGATGCTGACGTAGTTTTGGCTAAATTTTCCCCACCACTGCTCCTCCACCTGGAAGAAAAAAGTCAGCGTGTGATGTTGTTTAATTAATGGTGATGTCGGTGCCGTTGGATATCTCACCAGCTCTACTAGAATAGAGAGTGTAGTTGTGTGTGACGCTTCAACTATAATACACCTCTTTCCACAACCAGATTTCTCAATAAATCAATCAATAAATCAGTCAGTCAGTGGTTCAGTTAGTAGGTGAATTAAAGTAAATGGTAAGAGAGATGTTGTGGTATTTCGGAACATACGTCCTTCTGTTGTCCATTCAAGCGGTATATGGAAGCCGATACATGCGCCTGGACCGTTTGAATTACGAGGAATTTCCTACTAGAGATCCCAAAACTGCTGCGATTATAGAATGGGGAAATAGTGCAATTATATCTGCCCTGGACGCCACAGTCGCACAGTTTGGTCCTCAGGCGGATTTGGGAGCTTTCTTCGAAGTAGAGGGTTTGCCAGTGTTATCAGATCCTATTGATGGAAATGTGATTGGTGTTCGAAGTAGAACTGTGGGGCGCTCTTTGGATACGGAAGCGTTAAAAGATTCGGTGCTTCGTAATGTCGATGAAATGGAGGGTAATATAGCGATCATGACGAATAGCGCAGGACTATCCGGAGTTGAAATGGCAATGGTTGCGAAGAATAGTGGAGCGGCTGCTTTAATTGTCGTAAATACGGACCACGATAACCCAGATTTTATTTATTCTATGGCTGCTACCAACGAAAGTGATGAAGATAATGACGAAATAGAATCGTATACAGAGTCCATAGATATTCCTATCGTAATGATATCTTTGTCGAGTGGAAATGTATTAACCTCTGCGACATCGGAATTTGATGAAAACGGCGTGCTGATTGACAACAACATCAACTACGGCATGCCTGAGACGATTCGTTTGTACGCAGGTGCTGGAAGACCATTTTTTGAAGACATAAGCAGCGAATATCCTATTTTATATCTCATTCATCATTTGCTTGAAGGTAAGGCTCTTTTTGTCCTCAATTTTTTCTCATTTTACATCTGTATGCGCTAACTGAATTTCAACAGAGGAAGAGTGCGATTCGATTATCGCGTCAGCAGAGCACAAAGTTGAACGTTACAATGGAGAAGAAAATTTGCTTGAAGGCACGGAGCAACTTCCAGCGAATACAATCCACGGAATAGAAAGAACATTTTTGTGGAAGGTAAGATTAGTCGTTGGAATGTGAACGTGGTCACTCTTGATAATCCCCTCTGACGACAAATTATCCACAGGGTATGTTGAAAGGAAGTGAAGGTAAAGGGGTCGATGAAAGGATGGAACAAGTAACAGGCTTTCCAAAAGAACATTTCAGTGATTTCCAAATAGATAAGTATAGCGCGGGAAGTCATCATCGACCTCGCGTCGATCAAGTACCAATCGAGTATGGAAATCAGATGGTTTCTTTGTATATATTTTTGAATGACGATTACGAAGGAGGAGAAGTTGTATTTCATACGGCGAACCCACCAATTAAGTTAAGACCGAGGAAAGGAATGGCAATTGTCTTTCACAATAGTGACCAAAATGCTGAGTTTGACATTTCAACAATGCATGCAGATCTTGCTGTAAGTAAAGGAACGAAATGGATGGCTAAAAAGTGGGTTTATGCTGATCCAATTACTCCGACGAGAAGAATTGCTCTTCCCATTTTCGCATTTCCTTTCGGTGGAAAGCTGCCTACAATGCTATTGACTTTTCACAACTTTCTTTCGGAAAAATTCGGATCAAGCCAAGGGGGCATATTTTTCAATAAATTGGTAGTACTCCTCCCGTTGCTTTTCATAATCTCAATTGTATCAATTATTGATTCAATAAGTAGAGGGAAAAATAATCCTAAAGAATCGAAGGAAAATAAACAGACCCGTAGAAGAAAGAAGAGAGATTGATACCGATAAACTAAGAAAAAATAGCTTTTCGTTGAGAAGTCCACTCGTTAGAAGTCTAAAACGTTTTGAATCTTCGCATTTGTCGTGATGTCTTGCACAATATGCATTACAGCACACTGCACGTACATATTATGAGTATGAGACAGTACGCAATTATTCGCACGATGCAAGCGCAAGTCGAACGCCTCAAAATTCTTTACAATGAAACCATCCACTTTCTCTAGACAGAAGAGTTCAAAGTTGGAGAATAAATTAAACGTAGCAAGGGAGAAAGGATTGATCGACGTGCTGTTGGTTGTAAATTTTCGCATTTTCATCTGAGATTCTGTGAACGGGCTTTGATACAAATATAGAAGGGGCAAGCCTCAGAATATGTCGGAACGTGATAGAGCTCGAAGTAGGAGTGAAAACCATGCGGACGATTACCGAAAGCTTCATTTTGTCCAATCGGTTTCTTCATGTCTGTTTTTGGTAGAGTACATTGCTACTTTTGTGCTAGCTATTGCTGTTCAATGCATTGATCCACCATGGAATGATATTTCTACACTGTTATATTGCTCTTTGGTGTGTTTTGTGAGTATTCACCAAGTTTATACTTTCAAACAAGAAGAAAATCTCTCATCGAATAGAGATAGTCGCGTAGTTATGCCAGGGCTCATTATGATAAGTGCTTTATGTCTGTCTTTTATTGTTGTTTTTCAAATTGAGACGTCAGACGACTTTTCTGATGAGACGTCTTCATCAAAGGATATGGGTTTAAGTATTGACTGGGAAAATATATTGTCCATGTGTGCTGGCGGCATCTGTTTCGTGAATGGGACTGTATTGACGGCTTTACTTTATTTGATGGATACTGATGATGATTCCCTTCGTTCTGATCTGGGAAAACTATCAGGTGAAACTATTGACGGTGTTCGAGATATTATCTCGAAGCATGATGAGCCCGTCAATAGTCTAGAAACCCCGTTGCTGTATGATGTTTATGAAGATAAACAAATAAACGAGAACGGTTCAGAAATCCTTACCAATAAACAAACGAAATTACTTGATGAGACTTCTTGTCTCGACTACCATGAATCTAAAAAGGACTCGAGGACGACGTCGTCGATATCGTACGACGATCGAACAAATTTCGAATTAACCTCAACGCAACCTAATGATGCACTTGAGACTGTCGAAAATAAAACCTATGGTATAAGTCGAATACTTCTCATGGCTAAAAAAGAAACCTCACGTTTATTTATTGGTTGTGTTGTCCTCTTGATTCGTCTCCCCTTTTCTCTAAGCATTCCGCACTTTGTTGCTGAAACTTTTGGGGCTTTGAATGAAGGCGAATACGATGCGGCTAAAGGATACATTATGAATATCCTTGTAGCTGGATCTATTGATGCTGCACTAGATTTCTGGTGTGTGTATATATTTGGTTTGGCGGAACAAAGAATTGTGAGACATTTGCGTATCACATTGTTTAACACTATCTTACGTCAAGAAAAAGAATTTTTCGATCACCACAAGACGGGAGAGCTATCCTCGAGAGTTACTGCCGATTGCGGATCAATGGCGAGAGATCTAACGTGGTTCAGTCGTTTTTCCATTGAAGCTTCTGTGAGAGTTTTCCTAATATCAACCTATATGTTTTGCAGATGCCAAAAATTAGCCTTTGCCGCGTGCAGTATCCTTCCAATAGTTGCAATGATAAATAAGATTTATGGTGATTGGTTACAGCAAAATGGTAAAGATGTTCAGAAGAGCTTGGCAGATTCGAATAATGTAGCTCAAGAGGCCTTCAGCTGTATACAAGCTGTGCTTGCTTTCTCGTCAGAATCTTTGGAATGCGCAAAGTATGACAAAATGATACAACGAAATTATGTCCTCAATGTTCAAAATATCTTTGCAAGCGCAATATACTACATGCTTGTCGCAACTTTTCTTATCAACACATGTGTTCAAGCTATAATTCTTTTCATTGGAACAATGCTGATTATTCATGGAGAGCTTGACCCTCATGTGCTGCTATCGTTTGCCCTTTATCAAAACCAGTTGCAAGAATATTGTATGGCTCTAGCATCAGGATATACTTCATTAAAAAGAAGCGCAGGTGAGTTCTTCGAAAACAAAAAGTACGATCTCATTGGCATTCACTCTTGCACAAATCTTCTTTGAAGGTGTTGGAGATGAAGTCTTCAAAATCTTGGATAGAATTATACCGGAACCTGGCACTGGTAGTCAGCGTCAGCAAAAAATGGTGGACTGTTCAACGCTTGAGTCTAAACTGAAAGAAAATCAAAACGGTCTATCAATTGAATTTTATAACGTCATTTTTGCGTATCCTTCTCGTCCATCACATCTAGTTTTGCGTGGGCTCAATCTTTGTATCACAGCTGGTGCAACTGTAGCCATTGTCGGCGCAAGCGGGTGCGGTAAGTTCTCGTTTGTAAGGTTTCCGAAATGAACATGCCTTTACTTCTTTTTACATTGGTTTTAGGAAAAAGTACCATTATTTCTCTCATCGAACGGTTTTATGACCCTTTAGATGGATGCATTATGGTAGATGGTTTTGATATTAAAAATTTGAATGTCGCTGACCTTAGGAAAAAGATTGGCACTGTCTCGCAGGTTAGTGGTTACACTTATTCCGTATATTCCTTTAAATTTTTTATGGCCTTATCATTTCGACCCTCCAATCGACAGGATCCAGCATTGTTCTCCGGTACAATACTATCAAATATTTGCTACGGAAAACAGGTCACTGAGACATCTACGATACATCCAGAAATTATTCATGCCGCGAAGGCGGCGAATGCTCATAATTTCATAACAAAATTTCCCTCTGGTTATCTAACACAGGTTGGAGAGCGCGGTGTCCAACTGAGTGGCGGACAAAAGCAGCGCATATCAATAGCTCGTGCGATATTTCAAAAGCCATCCATTCTCTTACTCGATGAAGCGACAAGCGCACTTGATACAGAAAGCGAGGCCATTGTTCAAGATGCGCTTGACAAGCTATTGAATCGCCATGAAATGACAACAGTAGTGGTTGCCCATAGATTATCAACAGTCAGAAATGCAGATTTTATTGCAGTGGTTGCAGACGGACAAGTTGTTGAAATTGGACCGCATGAATTACTTGCCAGAATGGACAAGGGTGCTTATCGTGGGCTGCTTCAAAAGTCGACTGCCGATAAATCATCACCTTCTTCATCCTGAGCGTGAGGGCACTCTCTCACCTCGTCCTCGTCTCTCGTACCGATAGTAGATCTACCAGTGTTATCTACCAGTTACCAGTACATAGAAGTACGCTCGTACATGTGATATAGATAATTTATTCCGTACAGTTAAAATTAGTGTTCTACGTAAATCTTGTCAAAGTTCAACTTATATATGATATGCGTACGAGTACGAGTACGAGTACTCGTACAACATGATGTCATGTAGATCTACTTCGGAAGTCGGAAGTATCATGAGATGTATCATGTGTATACCGGTATTTTGTTTTTCATCATCATCTCCACTTTCCACCTGTTAAAAAAATCTTGAGCGAGCAACCGAACCAAATTCAAAACTCAAGTTGCTTGGAAAATATCATCTCTGCTCACACTAAAATTCTTGGAATTTGTTGAACACTTTTGGCGTGTTTCCTCGAGAAACTCGAATAAAAAGTCCGATGCTTTTTGGCTTGACTTTGATACAAACAAAAATATAAAATTTTAGGAGTGTTAAAAACTTTCATTACGAACAGGCGAAATAGATACAATGATCAGCCAAAATCTTGTCCTAGCCGTGAACCTGACTTTACTCGTTACTACTTCTGGATTTCTTTCTCCTGCTGTTTGGAACCAAAGAAAAATTCGGCTTGATGAACGTAAATTAAACATTTTCACTCGTGCAAAAAGTGATGCCGGTGAACTTGAAATATATTTCGAAAATTTATATTCCAGATCTTCCCAAATTAAATGCCCTTTCTTTAAAAGAAGAGCTGCTGACTTAATCGACGGCATGAGTATGCTCTTTCAGTTTATCATATATCGGCACAAAAGTATAAATGCACCATCGTTTTTCCAACCACCAGGTTGCCAAGCAGTTGGTCACCATGTTGAACGTGATGAAGACGGTGCAGTTCTAAAGATTCGTGGTTTAGCCGTGGATGAAATTGCTAAAATGATCGAGCAAGACTGGATAGTTGGCGGCACAAATACAAAGGGATATTACATAACTGGGAAGTTAAATTCGAGAATATATAGAGATGACTGTCTGTTCGATGGTCCCGATCCAGATATGCCGGTTAGAGGCTTGCGAAAATATTTGGACGCTGCCTCAAAGCTTTTCGAGACGGGAAAAAGTGATGCTGAGCTACTTGACATCAGCTTCAACGAAGCAAATCGATTTATTGATGTGCGATGGCGGTTAAGTGGTATTCTGATGTTGCCTTGGCATCCTTCAGTGAAACCATGGACAGGCACAACTAGATATTACCTTGACGATGATGGACTCATTTGCGTACATAGAGAAGAGTGGGATATAAGTGTTTTTGAGGCATTCTACCATGTTATTGTAGGAAATTGAAAAAAAGCTATTGTACTCGTATTGTTAAATTAAGTTAACTCCCCAAACTAGACCGTCGTTTTACCTTTGCTAGGAAAAAGCTTCTATGAAAATAAAACGTAGAGATTTGTTTCATCTTTATCATTGAATGCGAAATTGGAGTAGGTAGCGACAATAAACACAACTATTCCGATCCAGCAACAAATTTAAGAAAGCACAGTAGACGTTCTACTTGTTGGCGATAAAACTAATGGTGCTAGTGAAGGAGCTCTTACTTGATGCTGAGAACTTCTATCTCGAATATTAGATTCGAATTTGGCATAATTCCCCAAGATGGGAAGCCAGAACTTCCATAGCCGTAATCAGATGTGCAGGATATCTTCGCATGCTCCCCCAACTGCATAGTTAAAACTCCTGCGATGCATTGTTTGTAATAAATAGTCAATGCGAATGTTGTAGTAAATCAATGCTCTTACATGTATGTTATTTAGAGACGAGATCCTGAAGCAAGAAAACCTTACCTTCATCCCATGCCTTAATTACATTTCCCATGCCGATTTGAAATGTAAATGGCCTTTGCCCAGGGTCCTTGGTTCTACCCAAAATCCAACACAAAAAATTAATATACAAAAAATGACACATATCAAACTTGTTGAAATGATTTCAACTTACGACCAAAAGGGAACGTTCATGTCACCATTCTTACCGTATCCTGTACAGTGAACCGTGACAGTATTGCCAGGTGTCGGCCTTGGGCCACTGCCAGGTTTCATGATGCATTTATCGTATCCCATTCCCTCGAATATAATCTATTTATAGCAAAATTCTAAGATTATTGTATACCCTTGTCGATGATATGCGATAGATTTATTTGCCACTGGAGTAGAGAATGAGAGTATAATTTTTTTGTATCTTTTGTGAAATCCACCTCTCTTTCCTGGACTTTTCTACTGCATGTAAGGCCCGACTGGATATGTTCCGTACAATGGTACAAGAGTAGAAGTTAATACCCCGGTACTGCCAACTGCCGCTGGCAAAAAATTGCGCAAACATCAAAAAGTAAACCTACCAAATGGTTTTCTGATCTTTTACATTTACGACTATCTATTTTTCATTTTTCGTCGCATGAGTAAACTACAATCTTTCCATCATCACCACAGCTAGCTATTCTCGTGCCATCATTATTTATGGATAGGCCCCATACTTTATCAGTGTGCGCACCGTCGAAGGTATGAACAGATTCACGCATAGTTAGGTTCCATATCTTTACTTTCTTATCGGCATGAGCTGACATTATACGACGTGAATCTGGATGAGAGATGACGTCTAAAACCCATGAAACGTCTCGATAGGAGTTAGTTAGCCGGACCTTGTTTGCCTCCCTATCAACTTCATAGGATTGAATTTTGCTATCATCGCCCGAGGTCAAAAGTATCTGGTTGTCATGTGTAAAATACAAAGCTCTCACAGCTTTTTGATGAGCAACAATAGAATGAAGTTTTCCAAAAGTGAATCTTGCAGAATTACCGTCCTGACTTCTGTGATAAATATCAATCATTCCGTTCTTAAGACCTGAAGCCAAAATATTACTGTCACTAGACCATGCCAAGCTCATCACGCAGGATTTACCAAGATGTGAACTTTCTATAACTTCAACGACGCTCCCAAGTTGTGCTCGTTTCTCATCTTTTTCTGAACCCACTCCTAAGATACATATACTTCCATTTCTGCAACCTACAGCCACATGCATATTTCCGTAATTGTATGGACGCATTTCCATATTTGTACCGGTCACATTCTCACATGAATACACCATATCTGTGTAAACATTTCCCACAGATTTAATTACGCCGGATATTGATTTTTTAATGCGTTCAACGTCAAAATGATGATGCCAAATTATCACTTTCCCATCAATAGACGCCGCACAAACAATATTGTGGAGCATACCTGAACGATCGTTGTCGTCGTCTTCTACACGAGCAGCTTTTACCTTGCACAACATAAGGTTACTAGCGATGGACTTTCGAGATGAGTACGGGTGCAAAGTTTCGAAATGTTGAATGTATAAACCTCGGGCGTCTAAAGTATCGGTCGCATCGCTAACACTCTTTTGCTCGATTTGATATGCATGAACACATCCAACTGCCGTTGAAGCATACAATGTATTGCCAACAAAGGTGACACTCCAAATAGGATTTTTAATCGATCCTTCTTCTCTATGAAGTGTCCGATAGCCACTCATATTTCCTAATTAAGAACAACTGAGTTGTGGAAGAAATACTTCCGAAGTAATAAATAATACTTCGAAGTAGACCGTAGTGCAATAACAAGCTCACAAGTCACAAGTAAATTAAATGTATTGATGTACTGGTACACGTATATCGTATGTAGAAACGTAGAAACCACTGTTGAAAAAAATCATCGGTTGATGTTTGTTTCAAAATTCGCTCTGGGTTCTGACTGGACATCGTGGTGTCCACATCAAATTTTGCAACTTCACTTTTTTAGTTTTCACGTTTTCTAGCAATCCTAATTCTTATCATATACCGGTATTTGGGAGTGATTGAGGAAATGTTAAAATATTCCAAAATAACCACAGTTGAGAGGTGTTCGTATGTAAATCTCCAAGAATCCTTGCGAGTCACCTGTCGTGAACACTGCGAGATAGGAATGTCCGCATTTCTTTTGTGTGCAATCAAAAGTATCTTGTACTCGGTCAGACAAAAAATGACGAACACCTCATTCTATACTATTACAAAATTTATTTTATTAAGCATTCTATTCCCGATTGCTGAAATATTTACAAACGCTTCTTTGATTCAACAGGGTTACTGAACTCAGCATCTGGTGTGGCCATAGCATATCCCTTGACAAGGCATCCAATAGTGTCACCAAGAAGCTTGAGGTCATCAAGAGGATTGTTTCCTTGCACTCTCTTGTACAAATAGGAGTCAAAAGTCACCTGCTGCACATACTTCGAATTACAGAGTTCGACGAAAGCTTCACGTGCACCGTTGCTACTGTAGAAAACCTTCTGCAAGATGTCAAGCACGGTGTAAGTGGGTCCATAAAGTTTGTCGTATTTGCTGATGTAAGTGCTCTCAATCTCTGCCTGGGTTGGTAGCTTTGATCCGTTCTTCATAAGCTTAAGAATTTCCTGTGCTGCCATACGTCCAGACTTCGCGGCAAAGTAAATACCCTCACCAGAGCACTTAGTTACGTAGCCGGCAGCATCTCCAACAAGGGCAATACGTCCCTGTACACGCTTTGGTCGGTAGTGCTCAGGAATAGGATGAGCCTCAACCTTGATAATCTTCCCTCCGCTAATCTTATCTCCGGCACGGTCACGGATTGCTTTCTGGTACTGCTTGATGGCGGGACGGTTTACAACAGTTCCGGTTCCGACACCAACGTGATCGTACTTGGGGAAGACCCATCCGTAGAAGTCAGGAGACACGTCGTCACCTACATACATCTCAGCCATCTCCTCGTAGAACTTCATCTTATCGTCATCAATCTTGATACGTTCCTGGAAGGCAATGGCAAAATTATATTCGCCAGCGTCCATGGCTTTTGCAACACGGCTGTTAGCTCCGTCAGCACCAATTATCAAATCAAACTCGCGGCTCTTGGCAACTCCGGCAGGTTTTCCAGATGCAAATTCCTGAAAGTTGATGGTGTAGGGTGCTTCGCTGACCTTGTGATCATCAGGAACAACAAGTGAAGTTACAAGTCCCTGAATGACCTCAGCACCGTATTCGATAGCACGATCACGTAGGTAACTATCCATGATTTCACGGCGGCACATACCGATGTACTCATCTGGTTTTAGAGTGTCACCGATGTCGACCTCAACACCAGTAGGGGAGATAAGATTCATCTTACGGACCTATCCATTTTCGAATTCAATAGAATTTAAAATTAGTTACACATATTCAAAAATGATTACACGTGTAAGCTTCCGATCAAAACTTCAACTTCGTAAAGTCTAAGATATCGAAGATACCGAAAATATGATCGCCGCTCTCACCTTACGGTCAACAACAGACTCTGGGATATCGAATTCCCCAACCATACAAAGAGGAATGGCTCCACCGCAAGGCTTGGCGTTATCGAGTTTGCGCTCGAAAAGAGTGGTCTCAATGCTCTTGTCCTGAGCAAAGATCTCAGCAGCACATGCGCCACTTGGTCCTCCTCCAACAACGGCGACACGGTATTTCATATCAAGAGCACTTCCTGAAGAAACGCTGTTGCTGAGCTTTGTGTAACCCGTGAGGGCATTGGCAGAAGCGATGAAAGAGAAGAGGGCGGCGGCGGTGAACTTCATGTTTAAAGATTTTGGAAGAGAAGATTGTGTGCTATAAGATCTATTATTTGGACTCGTATAAGACGAAATAGATTTCGGAAGAGAAGATTGTGAGCTGTAGTATGAGACGAAAAAGTACGTACTGCTGAGCTAAAAATTGTTACGAGGAAAACTTGAAGTGTGAAGATCTTCGGTTAACTTTTTGACTGAATAATTTTGGTTTCAAACAAAACGTTCGTAGGGACTATTTCATATATATCGTTCGATTTCATTCATATCTTATGTAATCCTCACCGTCATCTATAAAATTTAATACTTCCACTTGTAAGATTTTTGTGTACGAGACAGCTAAATATGCTTGTTATCTACATCATATAGCTTCTTGTGAGTCACCATGATTCTTGATCTGCCTTCAAAGAAAGAGAATGCGCTCCATGTAAACTCCGTCGTGGACTCTCATCTTTCTTCATTATCTTCTTCGAAATACATACAGTACTCTCTTTCAATGTATTAAGAACATGCGTGCACTTTCAAGCATGGCAAAAAGTCGAAGATACAGTGAATATGGTCATGTTAGTGTTTGAGGAAGAGCGTACGAGTAGTTAATCCTTTCGAGATACCAACAGCTACCAGGTCTACGCTTCCTAATGCCGACAACAATAATTTCCAATGATCTCTGAAGAAGCATATCATATCGCTTAGTGTTACTCGAATTTTTGCACACTTCATCGCCTCAATATAAGATCCATGTCATCATTGTCACGTACCCACCCACTTTTGATATCTGAAAGTCATATCTCTCTCCGCACAAACATCGAGCTTGCACTGAACAAAGTTACATAGGGAATGTCATGAAAAAGCACCAGTTTCTTCGAATTCAAACAGATCGCCTAACGTTCTTGATTACGCTGAGACGAATGAATTAGAATTTCTGTTTCTGGTTTCATTTTTCTGGAAATATACACGCTCTCACTTTCTCCCATCAATTTCCTTAATATAAACCTTTTATCTTCCCAAAATTCTCTAAATTTCTACATTATGATGTATCCTTGAGCGCAAGATGATCGGAAAGTAGATTGAAAAACGGCACAAGTCTTCTTTGGCTCAACGAGTGTTCCTCATACATTGCGAACAACTCCCACATTCAATAATAATGCAACTGTCAATCTGAGCAAAGACGTTTACCAGGAAAGGCTGTGACGCAAAAGCAACGTTGATATAGTCGCAAAAAATTAATTTAACTTTCTTAAGCTTTTATTTCTTCCCATTCATCGGCCTCAAATTTATCAGGAGATGTTGAATCTTCCTCCTCCAAATATCCTAACCAGCCAAGATTGTGAGGACGTCCAAGAGCACGTTTTTCTGGAACCATGTAATCGTCTTGTTCACCTCTCGCCTCGCGCTCTTTCCTCTCCGCACGCTCTTTCTTCTCAGCCTCTGCACCACCGAAAAACGATCCGAGATTAACATTGAACTGATTAAGGATTTCGTCAGTTGGTCCCATACTACCTTCCTCAATAGTTTTGACATTGTCAAGAAAACGAACCATACTGTTCACATCATGGTTAAAGGTGTAGGTCTGAAAATACCCAGGAGCATCCATAGATAGATTGTAGTTCCACTCAAGGTATGGATCTCGTTCATCCGAGCTTCCTTTCGCCATGGCGTCAGCTAACTTATCGGCCAATATCGCAAAGTCGCCATAATTCTCAATCTGCATTTGTTGCAGTGTGACAACAAGTCGTCGAACTCCTTCCCTCAGGGATTCAGGCTCGATGCCTAGTTAAGTTGATAGCAATTTTAGAGAAGAACCTTTATATAGCATTACGTCTCGTAAAGAACAAGTTGCCTCCTTACCTTCCTTTGGACAAAAGTCCTCTATCATAAATCTCCTCAATTCAGTACCGGATGAGATTTTCCCTGCTGCCTGTATAAATCGAAGTTCAGGAGGTAGATCATCAAATAGTTCAGGAGTTTTGCAAAACTCGTCATACAATTGTTGTGCCTGATAGCATATTTTAGCACACTCCTCGAGTTTGAAAATGGCGTTATTACCAGGTAAATAACGTTTAGGATCCCCCATACAAAGCAAGGTTACAAAATTAGTGCGTGTTCGAGGGGTTTTATCTATTTCTTGGGCGTCAACAGTTTTCTTTTCCCACAGACAGCACAACGCCTTTAGAACTACAAATGCCCCTGCTCTTTGATAGACGTCTCCATTACAATAAGATTTCACGTCCAAGTTTCCAAAATTGGGACCAATTTTCATCTCTGCGTCGAAACATATCTGCCTGAAGGGGGCACTAGTTTTATTCAAGAGTACCATGTAATGAAACCATAAATCACGGTAATATTTCGCTTCCTCAATATTCTTCTGCCATTGGTTACGTAACTTCATTCTTCCTATCATTTTCTTCATGCCTTCACCCAAAACGTCCCAGTTGGCAATTGTAAAGTCTAAGCCCCGGTTAGAAACATCCTTCTTTGGTAAAGTGCCATCTGGAAGGGTTACTGCCTTTTTCAACGCTTCTAATATTTCATTAGGATCAACTGTTGCGCGATCTTGACGCATCTCTGCACGCACATCAGGTGGTACACCAGGAAACATTTCCGCAAGTCTATAATCTGGTCCTAAAGCACTCAACTGTACCGCTTTCCCAGTTGTTACATCAAGAACAGCCTTACCCTCAACTATTCTCTTCATACCATTCTCGTCCTGAACAATCATGGACACATCAGGGCGATCGTCAAGAACACTTGTTGCACCCTCAGGTTCCTCGAAAAGTGGCGGTTTCTGAGAAGAAGTCACAGCATCCGTTTCGCCTTTACTATTTCCCTCATCTACAACTTTTTCCGTGTTAATTTTTCTAGATTTATTCTGCTTCTTCAATTCCTGTCTTCGAGCCTTCCGATTCATGCCCATGTACAGTTCGGTGGACGACGAAATCGGGCATGAAGCAGTGCAACTTTTACTGAACACAACAAAGCCATCGATCGAGACTGCACTCGACAGAAATAGTAATGCCGTAGTCGATATGCGCATGATACAATACTATAAGATTCTTCGACAGGTTATTTTTCTCCGCTCAAATAAAAAGAGAAAAAATTGTCCAGTAGAGTGTGTCACTTCTTACTCAGCGTATGGGTGCTTGTGTGTGTGTTGAGCAAGTATGATCGCGCGTACGATTTTGTACAATATTTTTTTCTTGCTCTCTCGGAAACGAGGAGACACAATGTCACTCATCTTCCAGGTGGATGTTTTTCGTGCAGTCTGACGTGTATCTCGCCAAGACTTCAACTTAACCCTCTCGATTGAAAAGAGATACATGTACCGGTATTTGTATCCGAGACATCAACTTGGTAAATAGAGGCCCATTTCTAGAATTCGGCACTTCATCTTCGTTGTTGCCATCATCCTACAACAACAATAATAACCATCTATCACGAGTCAACTTGATTGATTCTTTTCCCTACATCTTCGTCATTTTGAAACCTTTTTGATTTCCTGAAGCTAGAATAAAGATGAAGTTTTCTGTTGCGGCGTTGCTTTCCCTGCAACTTATGAGCAGCTGCTCTGGCTTCGCCCCTCATCGCCACCAGAATCGTGCGATTACAAAGATTTTTAGTGAGGATGCTGGTACGAGTGCGGACAATGAAAATGTACTCCAAACTGAAAAGACTTCTCGTGACAAAGTGATGACATTCTCCTATGATATGAGTCTAGAGCCGAAGTATGAGAAACCTACTTATCCTGGTACTGGAAATGGACTGAGCGGAGATGAGGGTGAATATGATGTTATTGTTATTGGCAGTGGCATGGGAGGACTGGCTTGTGGCGCTATGTCCGCCAAGTATGGAGATAAAGTTCTCGTCCTAGAGTCGCATATTAAATGTGGAGGAAGCGCTCACACCTTCTCGCGCATTCACAATGGAGAGAAATATAGCTTTGAAGTGGGGCCAAGTATATTTGAAGGACTTGATAGACCGAGTCTGAATCCTCTTCGCATCGTTTTCGATATTCTTGGTGAAGAGATGCCAGTAAAGACTTATACCGGTTTGGGATATTGGACACCTTCCGGATATTGGCGTTTCCCCATTGGAAGTAAGAGTGCTTTTGAATCTTTGCTCATGGAGCAGGCTGAGGATGGCCCCAAGGCAGTTGAAGAATGGAATGCCCTTCGCGCTCGTCTGAAGACTCTTGGTGGGTCGACGACAGCTGTTTCTCTCTTGAACTTAAGACAGGATGCAGGATTCTTGGCCACAACTGCAGGATCTCTCCCGTTCGTTCTGACCCACCCCGATGTTTTCGCTGATTTGCCGCTAACATTCGACAGTCTTCACAAGACGGTCGACGAAATAGTGACTGTTCCATTTTTGAGGAATTTTATTGATACAATGTGCATTTTCTGTGGGTTTCCCGCCAAGGGAGCGATGACAGCACATATGTTGTATATCCTGGAGCGCTTCTTCGATGAAAGCGCTTGTTATGCGGTTCCTATTGGAGGTACTTGCGAGATGGGAAATACGCTTCAGAGAGGTTTGGAGAAATTCGGTGGTAAATTACAACTTAACGCGCATGTTGACGAGATTCTTGTCGAGAACGATAAGGCTGTAGGTGTAAGATTGAAGAACGGAAATGTTGTGAAGGCAAGAAAAGCAGTAGTCAGTAATGCTACCCCATTTGATACCGTCAAGATGCTCGGAACCAGCGAAAGCCTTCCCAAGGGTGTAGAGGAATGGAGAAATGAGCTTGGAAAGCTTCCCCGTCATGGAGCAATTATGCATTTATTCATTGCGATAGATGCCGAGGGACTTGATTTATCACACATCGATGACCCAGCTCACCTTGTTATTCAGGTTTGTCATTCATTTATTCCATTTTTTCAAATTAAATACTGTTCTCACTTTTGAGCTTTAAGGATTGGGACCGATCGATGCAAGATTCTCAGAACCTATGCAGCTTCTTTATTCCTAGTATTTTGGACAAATCTCTATGTCCTGAGGGCAAACACGTGATTCATGTATATTCCAGTGGAGGAGAACCTTACGAACCATGGGAAAAGTTGAAGCCGGGATCTGAAGAATATGAAGCGTACAAGGAGGAGCGTGCGGAGGTATTATGGCAAGCAGTAGAGAGGTGCATCCCCGATATTCGTGATCGTGTCGAATTCTCCATTATTGGATCACCGTTAGCACATGAGGCTTTCCTTCGTCGTGACCGCGGTACCTATGGTATGGCATGGGCTGCAGGTACATCGGCACCTCATGCCGGACTCCTTGGTGGTGTACTCCCTTTCCCATTCCCTAACTTGAAAACACCTGTTGACGGTCTTTTACGTTGCGGTGACTCTTGTTTTCCGGGAATTGGAACTCCGTCTGCTGCCGCATCTGGAGTTATCGCAGCAAACACAATGACAACAGTTGACAACCACATTGAAATGTTGAAGGAAGTTAGTGATTTGGATCCTCTGTACAAGTTCCTTGACCCTGGTTTTGCTGCTAATATTTACAAACCCTTCGTAGGACCCATTACGCCATCAAAGGAATTGCGAGGACAACAAGGAATGAGGCCCAATCCGTCCAAGCATGTACCATATGTAGCAAATCGCGCTGAGTCTGAAGTACGCATTGACACTGCTGTCGAGTCTTCAACCGCTGTACAATCCGAAGAACCCGTTTCTGAGCCAGAGCCGGCCCTAAGCGAGTAATTTAAAATGTAATAGACAATAAATCATAAAACGAATCATTCTGGAGTTTGGCCCAATAGCTATATAAGGAATATATGATAGAGATATCCCCTTCTTTAGGCTTATGTTTCACATGGAATCGATGTTTAACAAGTGATTTACCTTTTCTCGAGTTAACTAGTAGCAAGATCATCGAGATTAGATCAACGCTTGCATCGATGGAGAAATTTCGAGTTTGCAGTCTTTAAACAATTAAATTTAAAATACGAAGAAGATTTAGTAAGTATTGCTGCGACGGTGTAAAAATGTATAGCGAATTAACTTAATTTAGATTTGTTGAGGATTTAAGGAGGTTTTGAGGTAGGCTATTTAGCCAATTTTGTTTGTAGTGCCATCTGCTCAGTATACTCTTGAAAGTTCACGTAACCATCACCACTATGATCGAAATCCTCAAACTTAGGCATATCCTTCTCGGTCAATCCTGGGTAATTTGACAAATAATTCTTAACGTAGTGACTGAACTCAGCTCTACTGATTCGGTCATCACCATCAACGTCCGGTTGTTTGAATTCATCATAATCACGCTGAAGAGCATCTAACTCTGCCTGTTCTTCAACGTTCTTCGCATGTTGCTTTAATTGTTCAGCAAGATAGGCAAGTTCAGCATTTTGCTGCTGAAGCTGGTATACATCATTGTAATATTGCGTGTAAAGAGCCTTTTGTTCCTTCTTATGTTTCTGATTGAGTTTAGCAGTTGCTCTCTTAGTATGAAACCACCCCCCTGCAAGCCATCCAGCAGCTCCTCCAGCGATTAGCTTTCCCATTCCACTATTTATGTTTGAGGTTTCGTAATGTTAGATCGCAAAGTCAAGTTTCCACAAAAATGACGTCCCAAAACAAAATCCGATCGTTCCGAACTTACCCTCCACCTCCTTCTAACTTCTTCTGTTGCTTTTCTGCATAATCCTGGTACAGACTGTCTCCTCCATAATCCCCACCGTAATCACCATATCCTTGTTGATCACCATAATCCCCATAGTCGTAATCTTGGGCTGTAACCTGGCCGGAAACCTGGACAGCAAACCAACACGCAAGCACAGATATCGGGAACTTCATTCTTAAACTCTACTGAACAATATCTTATGCCACGTTTTTGATCGAGATCACGATGCTGAAAGGATATAATGGTGCTAGAGTTGTATATGGATATATTACATAGAAGATCGTGTCTGCCCTTCCCGTCTCGGGGCTCCAAGGCTCGGTCACTTGACGTACGTCAATTCGAGGTAGGACGTAGGACACATTAACCACCACGTGGAACAATTTGGTAAAATGTCTTTTCTAGGCCATGAATTTAGACGCGCCTTGAGTCTCGAGCAGCCCGCGCCATACATCCTTCGCTTCAAATTTTTGGAATTTCTTGATACCTGCTGCCTGCCGGCCAGCGTGATGTTGTGCAAAAGCTACAACGTAAAATATAAATCATAATTATTGCCTATAAAGCGTCATTCTTATTTCTTCCTCCTTCAATCGCTGGATACGAGCTACCACCAAATACTCCTTAATATCTCAGTCTTGCTCGTTAGTTGATCTGTCGGTGTGTACGCCGGTTGAATGTGAAAATAAGATAACGAGATTATGTGAAGGTGTCGAAAAGGTTTCAAATATTTCGTAATTGGAAAAGATGGAAGAAAGACACACTTTGTCAGAACCGCGACATGTTGGAGATCTAGAGTGGGAAGTGGATGTATTTCGTAAAAATGTCGAACAACCAGTTGAAACTTTGATTATTAACGCTAAGACGTTCCCTCCGAGGATACGAAAGGGGAAGGTCGTCTGGCAACTTCCGAAGGATCCTAATAAGTTGCCATCGTTTGGATCAGACGAACGGCGACGCTTGTACGATCTTTTTAAAGAAAAGAAGAAATTGCGAAAGAAAGAAGCCGCTCTTTCGCGGAAGAGTAGCCATATGTCAGCCACTACTGCTGATGAGGCTAACGATAAAAATGATAACCATGAAAAAAGCGTGGACAACGCTGACAAAAAGGCAGTGAAACATGCAATGGAAAAATCTAACAAAACCTTATTGAAAGTAGAAAAGAAAGAAGATACGATCCCGAATAAAGAAACGAAAACGCTGTCAAATTGCGAAAGTACTGGTGTTGATAACAACGACACAAACGATATTCTCGCTAATGTATCTCTTCACGATGCGCTCGTCGAATCGAAAGAAATGGCAGGAACAGAGGAAGAAGCCCAGAGCTCGGATGCAACTAAAGATTCGCCTGATTTCAACCTTCCCTTACAAACTTTTGTTGCAAACAAGACCAACGGTACATCTGTCCCTGTCACAATCGCTAAACAATTTATTGAATGTTACTATTCTAAAATCCAGGACGGAACTAATGACCTTATTCATTTCTACACGAGATCGGCACAGAAGAGTATCAGCGTCGGAGGAGCGCACTCAGTTGTTAGTGGTTATATTGAAATTACTCATCAACTTACTTCATTTAGGGGAATATTCTCAACGAGAGGCGTCGTTGCTCAAGATACAGTCGGCGGAGGAGTTCATCTACTTATTACGGGTGTTTACGCAGCGTTAGATCGTGGACCATCGCCATTCGCCCACACTGTGGTTTTAGTGCCAGTTCACAATAGCCATCAAAGTCATGGTGACGAGCTGATCATGTTTCAGATACAAAATGACGCTCTAGCTTTTCTCACTGTGGATGCACCTGTCATTCAACCCCAGGTCGTACCTCCATCAACCAACTTTCCGTCTTTTCAAGCGGCTCAGACGATGCCACCTCCAGGATTTAATTGAAATATTATCATGTTTCAATTTCATACTGTTATCCAGATGTTTTCTAATACCAATACTGTCTAATGGTTCATATCCCTTACCACTTTCGAGCATCTCGAATGCAAAATATTTTGTCAAATAGACTTCTTGTTTATTTTCTAATCTTATAAATGTGCTTTATTTGAAGCTTCGGACATAAACTTCATGACTGCATTGCCCTGGCACCGTTCCACATCAGCTTTGAAATCCCTACATTTTAATTCAAAACAATAATGAAGAACCGCTTGCGGATCCTCCTCCAATTTTGAAGCATTTTCTGAGACAAATTTCATGCAGTGCTGCCAGCAGCTCCCAAGTTTCAACATTCGCCCCTTACAGATGGCATGTGCCACACAGTCGTCATAAGCTCTCAACAGAGCGCCTGGCTGTTCCATCACCTTTTGCGGCTCTATGGTAGTAGAGTCCGCGTTGTTCTTATCAGTAGAATTATCTTTTTCATCTGGCTTCATAGCAGCTTCTAGTCGACTCCAGATCATACCACAATTCTCTTCGACCATATTTGGGACATGTTTATCGGTATCTGCCAAAGATTGCAAACGTATTTTCTCAACTTTAGTAAAGGCACCTTTTTCCATCATTCTCGCAACTTCCGGGCTATTGTTTTTCAAAGTATCAATACTTTCCGCCGAGGTCAAACCCTCGCTATCTAACTTGTACATATGAGTTAATTTTTTCGCAGCTGACACGTCTGGGAAAAACGGAGGAGGAACATACATAAAGATAGGTAGCGGCACTGGAGGCTTCGATGCACGTTGCCTTGCATTTCGTCGAGCATCTTCTTCTTGCGATCGTTTCAAGTCACTATCAATTTTACTAAGTATACTTCTGTAAACCTCTGAAATAGACAATTCGTCACCCTTTAACTCGAATTCAGGCGTCTCCACTGATAAAGGAGGGGATGCCAATCTTCCTAGTTTCGTCATGAGTTAATGTGCTGTGGTCGAATATATGGAACTTATTTGTTTCTTGGATGGAAAAAGCGGTATTCAGCGGTTGGATTCATGGAAGAAATCGTAGCCAACGATATCGATATCGATTTTATTGAAAATCGAAGGGTGCTCACTGAGTTGTACGATGATTAATGGTACTATGATTGATGATGATGATTGATGATGATGATGATGATGATGCCTCCTCGTCTGCCGCGGTTACCGTCTCATGTCTAATTTAGAATTGTTTTTAAACTGTATACTTGAAAAACGTTAAAAATACAC
>Ga0209092_10000937_pt1 | contig 29587 bp, 23 predicted proteins | sample FraStrMetagenome_FD_187446 | JGI IMG/M metagenome (GOLD analysis project Ga0209092, IMG submission 187446) | Marine eukaryotic phytoplankton communities from Arctic Ocean - Fram Strait ARC3M Metagenome (SPAdes) (version 2) | ecosystem: Environmental > Aquatic > Marine > Oceanic | place: Fram...
CATACGGGAATGTGCGCTTTCCTAAGTTGGTGATGCTGAGTTCTGCAGGCGTAACACGCCGCAGTTGGAATCATGACAAGAAATCTTTATTTCCTGGTGCACACGGCATTCCAATCGTGAAACTCAACCCCTTTGGCATACTTGATATTAAGAACAAAAGCGAACAAAAACTCCGAGACACTGGTAAGAAAACTTTAAAAAAGATGTTCTGTAGTACAAATTCCACTTGATTTTGACATTTGATTTCGTTTGGAACTTTTTGGTTTGCGGATGACCTGAACAAAGGAACGGATTACTGCATTGTGGTAAGTAAATGGTTGGTTATTCAAAATACTCTTTACGCACCCCCTTAGAATTTATGCTCATACACGTTGACACCATATTTTTATATTCACTTTGTAGAGACCTTGCGGCCTTAATGATGAATGGCCCTCCAATGCGCGCCCCGTTTTCTCTCAAGGAGATGTTGCGGTCGGACGAATCAACAGAAAAGATCTCGCTACGGTACTAGTACATGCACTACTGTCCCCGAATACGGCTGGAAAAACTTTTGAAGTAGCCACTCTAAAAGGATATGAGCAAGGAACTTCGTTTGAACCAGCCTTATCTTGCTTGCGTCCAGATAGTGAGGGTGTCCCCCAAAACGATAAATTGAAAATGACATATGACATGATGCAGCAATTACTATAAGCAACAAGGGAAGTTTATAAGAAGTAGAAAGCAAAGATGGTGAGAATAGAGCAAGAAGAAAAAAAAATAGCAGCCACATATAATAATTCAATATTTCAGCTGGCGTTATAAATTATGAGTTATTTTATTTTTCTTATAAAACTAGATAGTTTATCATTTGAAATATCAAATATTAATTCGATATTTCTAGAAGGTCTTGTATCTTCACACTCCCTCTTGATTCATATTATAGTTTTACCAGCCACTCATCTTCTTCCTTAACTTAACAAATTGCGCCTCTTCCAGAGGCTTGGTCAGCATATCTGCGGTCTGTTCCAACGTATCTATCGAATGAAGGAATATGGACTTATTGACATGTGACCTAAAATGATGATACTTAATCGCGATGTGCTTGGTTCGGGGACTGAATTTGCGGTTCTTAGCCATAGCTATACAGCTTTTGTTATCCTCATATACATTGCACCTCACGATTGGTTTATTTTTATTAATAGGAAAAACAGCATCTATTTCTCTCATCATTTCCATCAGACTGAGAACATCTCACATCGCCGTCGAGCACGCTATGTACTCTGATTCGGCGGTCAACAAGGAAATCTCAGTCTGCATGCGGCTTGCCCAAGCTAATGGACATCCATCATAGAATATTACGAATCCTGTTCTGGACAGAACGTTGTCTGGCTCTTCTGGGCTATCTTTACTCCAACCACCGGCGAAAACCGCATTGACAAAGCACTCCATACCCTTGTCGATGTAAATGGATACCTTTATCCTTTGTACCTAGCAAGTAACGGCCTATGCGCTTAACGGCCCTTTCATGTGTTAACATTGTGTTAACATGGGACTTATCGAATATCTAGCACATTGGTGCACGGCCATAGAAATATCAGGCCTTGAAGTTGTCTGATGGTATGTCAACATACCTACAGCCTGCCTGTAATTCCACAAATTCTTCCTAGGTTCAGCTAATAGATCCTTATGCAATAACGGTTTCGTAGCTGGAGTAGGTCTAGAGTTACGTGTACTATCTTTCTCTAGTCCCAATAAATCTATTATTCTCTGTATCAAAAACGGTTGCACTAATTCTATTCGCCCTTTATCCTTATATTTAACATCTACACCTAAGTATTTATCTAATGATCCTTCATCCTTTAAAATGTAGTTGCGTTTTTGTAGATTCACAACTAACGTATCTAGAACTTCTCTACTCCTTGCTAGGGCTATCATGTCTGACCTTCTAAAACCTTCAGCTTCTAAACCCTCAGTGATTTTCTGAAACCAGTTGTATGAAGCATCACATAACCCATACAGGTTCTTCTCCAATTTCAGGACGTATTTCCTTCTATTGTCACACAATTGGAATCCATAAGGAAGCTCCATGAAGACGTCGCGATCCAGATCAGCTTGCGGAAAGGCAAGTACAAAATCAATTGATTTCGTATCTAATTAATGTGTGATCGCTAACACCATTAACAATCTCACACTTATCCAATTGACTACTGGAGCATACGTCTCCCAGTAGTCTATTCCCCAGCGTTGCATGCCGCCATGGGCGTTCAACCTCGCTTTATGCTTGAGGATGGTACCATCTGACAGGTGTTTCCTTTTAAATGCCCATACGCTAAGGATTGTTTTCGCTCCTTTCGGCATGGAGGTTCTTTCTACAACGGCCCAGTGATCCCTTGACTCATGGTCATCAACCTTCTTGATCATCGCGGCAATAAATTCCTTGATGTTATCCAGTTGTAACATCTGTTTCAGCGTATAAATATCATTAGTTTCGGATGTTGCATTAAGCGCATAGTAATGTCATTCATTAATTGTGTCATCGAACAGGGTTTGTATATTCTCAAGGTGAGTCACAAACGCTAACACTTTAGACTCTGCATCTTTAATGAGTACTGGTATCTTTGTAGCTAATCCAAACATTCTCTGATACTTTTTATCATTTGAATCTCCTACTTTGAAGGTAGGATTTGAAGTTCTTGCCGTTTTTCTTCTATTTAGTTCATTTAAATCTGGTAAGGTAGGTTGAATCAATGCATTTATCTGTTTATCTCCCTCTGAATACTGTGTCATCTCCCTCTTGATCTGGTGAAATTGGTACGTCATCCAACTGAGAGTCGACCCACATTTTAGCGAGATCAAAATGCTCATCCGTCGAATGCTCTGCTGTTTCCACAAGGTCTTTCCAGTTGGGAGGAATATTGTCGTTCGCAAGAAATGGAACCGTCGAAAAATTATCATCCAGGACAACATGAAATTGAGGAGACACATGGAGTGTCCTTGGGTTTAGCATAAGGGCCACAGAGCCTGCATGGCAAGGTGAGTGCCCTAAATAAATCCCCAATCTCGATCGCGGTTCCCATTTCGCTAACATGCTTTTGTTTTGCAAATTTGAGTCTAAAACGTAACAGAGACATCCCCAAGTGTGGATATCCCTCAATGGTATCTGTTTCACCTGGCCACTAAATTTCTGGATAGGTGAATATCCTGCTTCATCAAGATGAAAATGGTTATAAAGCAGTTCAGCATATTTATATGCGAACGGCCAGAGAACCACTGTAATCATGGAAGGCCAGAGTCGTTTGGCGTGCAACAACAAGGTATGAGCTTTGGAGGAAAGGGTTTGAAAGTGTCTTTCAATGACACCATTTTGATGGTGCGCTCCTATTGCGCAGAAATCAATTGTCTGCTGTCCCCTCTTTATTGCATCTAGAAACCTTTTCTCAGCAAACCGACCGTTGTTGGCACGGTAGGATTTTATGCTTACTCCAAATGCGTCTGCATGAGATTCAAAGTTATTTTTCGCGGCTAAGGTTTGATCGCCATCTAGGGAAGTTTGTAGAGAGGAATAGCTATATCCTGAATAGTGATCTATGAATCCAGTAGCTCCACTGATGCGAGCCGTCGTGTGTCGACCAGAAATACGTGGAACCAACCCAGGTTGAGCGACCACTAGTTGGTCTGTAGATACTTTGGAACCAGGTGGGTCAGATTTCTTTTTAATTTCATGCCAAGATGCTGGACTTTTGTTGCGCCATGCTCGTCTTTTCATGCTTCCAAAAACACAGGACGGGCATATTACACTTTTACCTTTCATTTTCTTAAATTTAGCAGGTAGGATATTGTTGTCGACTAGTAGCCGATCCATCATCGCGTATGGCAAGTGTCCCTTGCGATCATGTGTAATTTTCCATTCCTTTTCCAACGGGGATAACGGAAGAGGGTTACGAAGTAGGTTAAGTTCATGTTGCGTTAAGAAATTTTATTTCTTCAGCATAATCTTTGTTTTCAATTGGAACAGTTGCGACATCAGTCTCATCCTTTGCCTGAATGTTGTCGAAGTGTGCTAATATCTGCCTGTTATCTCGGAATGTAATGTGATATTGTTTTCTATTGTTTTGTTCTTTGCTTAACGTAACATTCCCAATAACACCAGTTTCTATATGGTCATTATTCTTATACAAAACTTCTTCACCAACATTATATAGCTGTTGATCCACCTTATTCTTTGTAGAATTAACATGATAACATTGTTTTTGTATCGGCTGCATTTTATCCACAAAATTACAGAACCGATGATATTCGGAAAATCCGCCATTAACTGCCAATTCGGGCATACTTGCATTGGAATGCGCGAAAGTTCGTTGTAATTTTCCATGATTCCATGTAAAAATTGAGTCTAGACCTGACGAGTTTATCGAGTTCCTTCCGCTTCATAGTAGTCTCCTACAATGTTCGAAAAAGCGCTGATACCCAGAATATTAACAGGAGAATCAGGAATGTGGTATACATCATTTAGAATAAATTTAAGCTTCACTCCATCATCATCAAACCATGATATTGGAACCTGGCCTATCCCAGTTGGATTACCTGCACCAGCTACAGTGTCTATCATTGGTGTTTGAAAATTTTCTAACGTTTTATATGTTGCATCTAGAAAAGCATTTCTAGATTTCCAAACAATGCAATTTGCGGAATTATCTACCATCACCGTGTCAGCATCCGAGTCAAATAAAGCAGCATCATTGTCATCTTGTGTTGTTTTAAAACACTGATTTTTCTTCGACTTTGTTTGCAACAATTTCTTATACGCAGTAAGGAAATGGATTGCGAATACCGTCAACATCGCTACAGCCAAAATAACTTTCAATGGCCATCCTTGCGGGGGTTGCAAACCTATGTTGTGACGATAATTCTCCACATGTTTTTGAATTCTTGAAACATATGTATTGTGATATCCATGATGCACACTGGGAAGGTAGACTATGTGTTGAGCATAGACATTGCAAACATTGGAAAATAAGCATAACTTTCCCACGAAAAGCTGAATTGTTGGGAAATTATTTTTCTTACAACTTTTCCAACGTTTAGTCTTAACTTCAAGGTACTTGCAAAGGGTATACAGGCGAGTCTGGATCTCCAGGAGACGAATGACAACCATACTCTACGTACTGTCCTTTGATTAGGATCTTCCTTTCAGGACGATTCAAATCAATTGCAGGCGTAATCAACGACGAAAGGGCCCTTTTCTTTGCGATACTGGGAGCAATCAACATTTTCTTTTTCTTACCGTGCTATTTGCAATCTTCAGCGAGTAATATTACTATGACCTATGCTAGGAATAGGTTGTCAACAAACACACAGTTGGGGTGTGTTGTGGGGGTTGGTTGTTTGTTGTTGTATTTTTAGAATTGTGAGCTGAAAGTAAAATTAATGTATATTAATTTTACTACGTACTACATTATACTAACTGCCTACAATTCTAATATATAATTTACAACAAAGAAACATTGAATTAATGCAATGCAAATATTTTTTATTTTAAGTGTAAGTTTCATGACCATACAAGTAGAGGGTATGTAACACACTAGCCCATTACTTAGGACTCTACGTTAGTATTATGCAATGTTAAATCACACTCATTAATATAAAACACAAAAGTTTCCATCTTAATGATTCCCGTTAAATTCAATCACGTTACTGCGTTTCCAAAGAATTTGATGTACCTGTCATCCATCCATCTGAAATACACTGACGTCATTGGAATCTTATTCAGTCCGATTTTGTCTCTTAAATTTTTGGATTGTTTTTGTTCTCGAATCACAGAGCAATTTTTTCCCATTTGATCCAAATTCAATTTTAAGCGGGAGAAAGGATTTTTTGTCCTCTCATTTGACATATTTACGAGATCGAATTTGAGTGATGCTGAAGATAAGTGGTCTTTCTTCATGTTATTGTGCTGCTTCCGTTTGCAAACGCATGACATAAGGGAGATGTTTTTCAATTGATTATGTAATTGTTCCGTTTGTCGGTTTGAACACTTCGGCTGTTGAATAGTGTTTGATGTATCGGTAGTGCAACTGACAGTCATCGATATTTCCCGGGATAGGTTGTTGTCTGGTCGGGGGGGTATCATGCTTTTGTCAATGTCATTGTTCCTTATCGTAGTGAAAGTGTTACTTGCGAGTAAATGTTGTTTGTTTGGTATCATTAAATTTTTGGTGTATGGCGAAGTTGATTCTATTGAAGTTTCATTATTTCGGGTATCCGTTACTTCCGTTTCTTGTGATTGCTTGTTTTGAATGTATAGACTTGGTTCATGTGAGTAAGATCCAGGGAAGCTTGTTTTTCGGCCGTCTTCTTCTCGAGGCGTATCGAAAGACCTGCATTCTCTAGATGACTTCAAGCATAGCAGTTGCCTGTTTGATTTCATGGAGTGTGTTGTAAGTTCAATGGACTTAAAGATTGTTCTCATCCCTGGAATCATTGGTTTGTGATTCTTCAATGAACCCATAATCTTTAGTGTCCCTTCGCTCTCTATTTTTTTCCCCTTTATTTGATGTTGAAAGTATATTTGCCTGAATGCCGTACAGAATGAATTTCGTCTTACATGAACTCTTGTTGCAAGCTTTCGTGTTATGTCTTTCAAGTTTTCCATTATTCTAACTTTATCTCTTCTTTTATATTCTCGTTGGTGTGTATAGGCACTTTGAGGATTACAAAAAGCCTCATTCGCGAGTTTTAATCCCATCTTACACCTCCTTCCTCCTACCCCCCGTCCTCCACGGGTGGATGCTTCCCTAATGGGCATTAAATTCCTTTCCCAACAACAATGGCACTCCTATGGTGCTCGATTGTGTCGGTACTTTCAAGTTTTCCCATGAACATTGTCATGTATTTATCAAGTTTTCCATTGATTTGGTGCATTTGGGATACAAAGGAGCTTGTTATAGTTTGGGTATTGAGGTCCTGCAGTTCACTTAATTTTTGTAGGATGAGTTTCTCACTCTTTCGTACGTTTCTCTCAGTTTTTTGTTCTAAGGCTGATAACTTAGCTTCAAATTGCCCCTGGAACTTATGCATATATTCCTTCAAGCGCACGTTTAAGGCAGTTTCCCACTTGCTAGTTTCAAGTGAAGAATTGTTCGCATTTTTCTCAAGCTTTTCAAGTCGTGTTAAGACTATATTAATGTTCACTTGTTCCTGGGACAACTGTTCCATTTCCATCCTCACCTGTTGAGGAGGATGTTTCGCTATCATAACCGGGCCATCTTCACTAACTCGGGAAGAATTTAATTTCATTCTCCTTTGTCGTTTTGGTGGGGCACGACTTGCCTCCGCATAGGTAAGGGTTGCATCACCCGATGAATTCATCACGGTGTCCAAGTCCTGAGTGTTGCCCTGAAATTTGTTTTTTAAAAACTCAGTATATTCACTCACACGCTTCGAGTGCTTTTGTTTGTTTGCACCTACTCTCTTTTTCGCTCCTCCAAATATTTTTTTCAAAACCGTTTCACAGAACTGTTCTCTAGCATATTCTTGAAGTCGCTTTCCAAATAACTGTTGAACAGTATTCCTGTGTGCTTCATCATAAATAATGTGAAGTGTTCCGGTCTTCCCTACCACACACGCATCCAAAAACATCTTATTCTTGTAAGGAATGGATTCGATCCATTCACAAAAGGATACCTCATTCCCGTTCTTCGTCATAAATTTGGATGTTGGATCTCCAATTCCATATATATTCCTGCGTTTGGTTCGAAGGAGGTATACATTTTGACTTAAAAAGATTTGTTTTAAAGTCGCATTATATGATGCATCCGCCATTTGGGAAAACGGTACGTATGTCATGTTTTCACAATGATTAAGTTTGAACTTCATCAACTGCTCATTTATAATGTCCCTGTATTCTTTTGGCACCTCAATCACCAACGCTCTAGTCTCAATTTTCTGGGTCCCATGTCGCATCCATATTTACCTCGAGAAAACATTGACATCGTCATGTATACCAATAGGTACTAAAAAGTTTTTGATTTCCTTTTTGATGTTTTCCCTATCGTAGAAATCAGGGTGTACATTATGGAGGAATCCTATTGTATGCACAAGAGCCGCTTGGACACGGTCTATAGTCGCAAAGCTCTTATTACGTCCCATCCAAGCAAAAATTTTTTTCTTTAGGGTAGGCAAGTTCATTTGACCAGACAATCGCATAGACATGTTCAATTTGCCTTTATTTTGGTACATTCCCGGCATTACATATTTGTTAACGTCTTTGTGACTTGACGGTATCTTATCGATGTCATCAATCGTTAACGCCTGATTTGTTTCATCTGCATGTGCAAGCAATAAAGTACTAGAATCAGTTTCCTTCCACAATTGAAACATTTTTCTCAACATGAATCATATGTTCACTGAGGAGTCAACAATGTGTAGTCGGATCCTAGCCGTATAAGAATGGCCAACTGATGTTTGATTGGTGTTTTTTTCAGATTTTGCTCCGCCTCAGGTGGTTCACAAGCCTCAATATTGAACTTTTGTGATGGGGTAATATTATTATTTTCGGCATTCACACTTAATCCTTCCGCATTGCATACATGTTCATTTTTAGAATTTATTTTTCCATCCACTTCCTTAATGGTACTAATCCTATTAATACTCTCCCCTACAATGTGTTCAATATTTGTGTTTGCATTCATTTCTGCATTAGCAAGCCTTGTTTCGACTGCCTCCCCTGATACTACTCTCTGCACATTTTTTTGCTTTGTTCTTACGCGCTTTGCCTCAGGGTTAACTATTGGTGCTCCCCCGTGAGACATTTTTGATGCTCTCTCTTGGTCGTTTTGTCGGCCTTTCGAAACATGGTACTTAAGAGCCTTCTTTTCTTCCAGTCTTTTCAATGCTTCCTCTAATACTTCAATAGGGTCTTCACGCTTCTCGTCGATGGGCAGGTCGATGTCCTCACTAATTTGTTGAATCATTTTCCACAATGTCTGATGTATATTCTCATCTTTTATTGTTGCTTCTTCCATTTCGATTTCTTGCATATTCATGGTATCCGATATAACTTCTCTGTCCTCATAAGGAGTTTCCATATTCATCCAATAATTTGATTTTTTAGGACTTTCCATCGTATTAGATTCCAATTTGTTGGCATTTGGTCTATTTTGATAATATTGCGCTGGGGATAACGCATTATATATTTTTTTCCTCTTTTGCCGTACAAATGTCGTAAATTTAACCGCAGTATTCTCAATATTCGGCACGATCCCGATTTTTCTCTGATCAAGTCCGATACGCTTGGAATTTGGAATCTTCAAAATTTGTTTTCTCTGTTCATGTAAAAGTTTGGATTGGATTTTGGCATTTGCCTGTTCATTCATTCCTGCCATGTCTCGAATCACATCATAAAAATTTCCTTTTGTTTTTCCCCCACAAACACTAGTCATTTGGCAATGCTTCTGTAACAAGTATTTTGGTTTGGACAACCAAGGTAGTCCTCTTCCACCTCGTCCAGGGCCGGCATGGAGCCTCATCGTTCTACTGGTTTCGTTCTTTTCGTACGTAGCAGGTAGTATGTTGTAGTATGTATGTTATGTAGGTTGTACGTCTTTCACTTTTTCACAACCTTAAAAAAGTGAAACATTGAATTAATGGATGTATTAAAGGACGTAACTACGACATTGTGCTGGCCAGGCACCACGTCGGCATTACAGAACAACCGTAAGTATGATCTCTCTGGATTATTGCTTACTTCAACTGTGTCAGAATCTGTTCTTCAGAATTTTGTTTGGTTTGCTCCGTCATCAGAATTGTGTGCATTGACAATATCACACATGATTTAGTTTTGCATGCTTTATTTTGTTTATTTTTGTTTTATTTAATATATATGACGGCATATATTAAACATTATTTGTTTATCTGTTTATTGCATATATATGACGACATATATCAAATATTATTTTATTATTTATTTATTACATTTATTACGTATTGTTTAATGACAATGTCGTAAAGCTATTGTGATTGTAGTTGTATATGACACGATCCACGTGGAAACAATATCCCAAAGTATCCAAAACTGTTTTAACAGGAGTTTGGAAACAAATTGTTTCACATCACCTGCTGCTGCTGCTGCTTCTGCTTCTGCTTCTGCTGGACGATATACATGGGAACCACAAACGAACAATAGGACTCCAATAGAAGAAGAAGACGAATTGAAAACTTATATTTCAAAGTATTGATGAAAATGAGAAGGATTTGTTTCGGATGTTTCGTTCATGTCAGCATACTAAGTACATGGGCATTGTTGCAATAACAGCCACCATAGGGTAGTCAACATATTACCTTGTTCCATATTTATTCTGGTTGGTTATCAAAATGCATAAAACGAAGCAGGATGAATTGTGAAGAATTAGGATGTAATAACGAGAGTCCAACAAAGAATGAATAGTCGGCTTTCCTTAACGCCAATTTTATTCTGAGTGCCTAATACGAGTTCCTCAACACACTCATGAATACTTGGAATTCAATACTTGTATTCATTGAACTTTTCTCCTCCACATCCAAATCCCAAAACAGTCTAGAGTCTAGAGTTATTTCTAAGGAATGAAGGAAGTTCCTTCTCTTTTCCAAAACGAAGAAGAACAATTATGTAGAAATCTTGACGTCATTTGCGTTCGTATGCTAAAGGATATCTCCTTTGTTTCATCATGCCTTACATCATCGTTCCAAATGCAAGGACATTTCTTCCACCCTATCTTATTTCAAACCATCAAATTACTTAAATGTCATGTTTGTCAACTACATACTTGTATTGTAATTTGAAGACCATGCAACAGTCCAGTTTTGATTTTACGTCATGAGAATTTCAGGATTTCCCTCCAGTAGATCAACATATCACAATGCCCTTTACAAATATGCAATTCTCTTCATAGTAATTTTATGAAATTCTCATTAGCAAGTGCTGGTACCTTGCAAACAATATGATTGTCTCGGACTCTGTTTGGGGGAGGTTGATAGACTGGGTCTATAGTTTCCAGGCTTTTGTCGATGTAAGTCTCGGACTTTCTTGAGCGTTAATGTGGCTCTATAACCTGATATAGTGTATATAACTAGATTACTATTATAAAGTGAGATAGGTTATTACTACTACTATCTCCTACATACCACATTTACTGCATCAACATGTACAAATGTATGTTAGTTAGTGTAATTATGAGGTACCGTACATAACAAGCATTTACGAATACGAAGTTTTGTTTTCTCGGTATTAAATTTGATAATTACCTCCGTAAGTGGGCTTATCAAAGATTCTAATTACCGTAAAGTAATTCTTTTATCGTCATGTGTTTTGACTATATATAAGTTCTGCATGTTCTTTTGAAGTAGCAGTGTGGTTGTGGAGTACGCTCCCCCTTATGTTTAATGTAAAGCTAGCTGTTAAGTAACTTTTTTGAATTCAAAAATGGGCAATATCTTTTGATCATGATGTGGCTTATCAATGTGCACTTACGGATATTTGTAATTTTTTATGCACGTTTAGTGAAAACAAAATAAAATTCGTTCAAAAATTCTTGTTGGCTGGGCTTATTTGTTCTTTACATCCTTGATTTCTCTGGAAGCAGACAAACAATACAATGGAAGCAACAACGTCCAGCAGTTCAAGAAAGAAATCGAGAAAAACTCGGTTGAAAAACATCTACAAATCTCTTAAAAAAATGGGAAAGCGAAAGTTGAGAAGGAAAAAAAAGCAACACCCTGACGATGATAGTGATTGGGAAAGTTATTACTCATCAGGTTCTGAGCATAGTGATTCATTAGATGGGATGGAAAGAGCAGCGTTGCTTACTGATACAAAGTTACTACCTGAAATGAAAGACGATGAAGTTGAAGATGATCCACTGAAAGAAAGACTTTTACCTCCTCAGAATGAAATAACCGAGGCACCAATGAAAACACAGAGCCAATATGAACCAGTAAAATTAGATGACGAAGAAAAAACGAATGAGATACCAGAGAAAGAAACAGAGAATAATTCGGAAGTGGTCCAAGAGCCTGAAGAAGCAGAGGAGGAAGATTCAGTAGAGGAAGATTCAGAAGAAGTAGTTGTATCTGACGGCAAGTCTGGAAATACTTGTTTATCATTGTTTTTCCTTTTTATGGCCATCATTCTCTTAATTTTACTTCTGTATGGTATATATTGGTGCTTCGAGATAGAACACTGAAAAGATAAATGCGGATGGCCAATGTGTTAAGAGTAAGTTTTTGTTTGAACACAAAGCAGAATTAGTTAATTATGCCAGTGGGGCGAAAGTAAACAATAATTGAGCTGACTCTTGAGCTCAATACTTTATTTGTTGTGTCTTGTTTAGAATAATTGAATTTAATCTATATAAATTGAATTGTGTCTTAGTTTAGGATCTCTTTTTTGCATTGGAAGGCATTATTATATCTTAAAGTGGAAGTACATCTATATCTATCTCCTTGATTGATTTTAATGCGCTCATAGTTACATTGAATCTAAAACATAATCTCTTTCTTCAATGATACCATCATATTCGGAATATGTTTCCAAAACTTGTCCATTTTCATCTAATTGGGAAAAGGGAAAATAGACTCCATTTGTAGAATCAAATGTACATTTTGGATTCACAACACGAAAGGGTTTTTTCTTTTGTACAATACGTTCTCTGGATGTTCTTTGGACGTACCAAATCTCATAACTATTGATATTTGTGTTGTCAGCATTTAATAAAACTATCTGATGACGATAAAAATAGTAAGTAGTTCTTCCATCATTGAATGTGACACCATATTTTTCTACTGTATCCGAAATATCTGGTGGAAGTGAAACAATTTTTCCAATTTCTCCCACAAATGTAAACAAAAAATCTTTGGATTGGCATATTTGCTCTGATTTTGATAATGTGGCACAAGAATGAAAAGTATCCCCATAGTCACATGGGCCATTATCATATTGCCCCTCAAGGTCGGGACTAGTATACAGATTTGTATCGTTATTATAAACAATATCTTTACAAGGAACAGAAATAAATCTTCCTTGAGTCATTGCAATACCAGTATTTTCATCATATCGGTCTTCTTTTACAGATGATTGCTTACTGCACAATACTACATCCTTTTGCCCATCCTCGCCACGAATATGGGGACAATAAGGATATTTATAAATATAATCATCCTGTTCCACAAACTCCTCAATAGTATCAACATGATCGGCAAAAGGCCCACCACCATACTTTGTTCTTGGTTTCTTAGGACAAAAATATGATCCAAGTTTTTTTCCTTTGGTATATGCCTTGGGACAACAACATGTTGGAGCTTGATCATTAATAACCACCATACTTCCAACACGAATGGTAGTTTTGCGATAATCACATAAGATTCTGTTGGGATTGTTTTTATAATATAATGGTAGTATAGTAGTCACAATTCCATTTGTAACGCGTGTCTTTAATTTTGTTTCGGATAAGACAGTCTCTTCATCATCATAGAGACTTCCATTAGGTAAATGAATTTCTAAAAATGTTCCACAATGCTCAAAACGTTTGGAATGTCCTTCCATTTCATTATAAAAATTGGGATATAATTCCTCATTGCAAATATGAATCAAAGACGTTTGTCCAAATCCAATCTGTATACAATGCGAATATTTTACACCCGTAGGTGTAAAACAATTCAAGGTTGAATCCACCGTTTGATTATAATCCATACAGGCAGGTTGTAGACGGCTTTGAACAGCACGTAATCGATCTTGACGACAAAATGGATAAGGATAACGTAATCCACGACAATCTTCATCTATTTCAGTAGAATCATCGGCACGCCTCGATTCTTCCAATGGTATAGTAATACCATGTTCATCTACCAAATGGATATTATGAAAAACTTCATTGGGTTTTGCTAATATGGGAATATCCGATTTTCCGATCCGATATTTGGGATATGGATGTTGTTGTGTCATAGCTTCTTTTTTTAAATGTCCATATTCACCTCTTCCAAATACGTTCATGCAACAATCATATCCCAATGGTATAGGATTCCATGTGTCATGGTTTCTCTGTCGACTCGATAATTGAGATATGGTGGAATTCACTCCACAGGGATTAATTAATAGACTAATGGTATAATCTTGAGGATGTGGAAAAGAAATTCGATAACCAAGAATGTTTTCAAAAGCGACTTCAGATTCCTCTGGAGGACTTGGTAGGACATCTTTTGGTTCTGGTACATCATCATTGTCATGAACTTGTATCTGATCTTGAAGGATGGTTTCATACTTTTGTTGGTTTTGTTCATAAATTGGTGTGCCTTTCGAATATTGACATTGAGATGGTTTGATTTGTGACAGGAGAACAAGGATGAATAATGGAGATATGAACATGGAACTGAATGGCCATGCATGAAAGATTAGATGTCTTACAACCATTCTTCTTATCCTTTATCAATTTTCTATTTGATTTTGAAAAACATGTATAGTCAATAGTTGTCATCTTGATGTAGGACATTCATTTTTAGTATATTTGAAATTTGTTCATTTACGCGGGAAACACAATCTAAAGATAAATTCATTTTGGATTCAATTCACACCTTGTTGTTATCCTTTCAATCGATATCTTTTATTGAATTTTATTTGTATTTTCGAAGTTTCCTTCTTTTCTCTCTCCCAATCTTGCTTTTATTCAATTCCATCCAAAAGTGTCCCAAAATCACTCTTCTTCACATTTTGAGCACGTTTTAAACGATCACGTTCATACCAGTCATCTTTGTCCAAAAAACGACTGTACGAACCTTCATCTTGTGTCACATCCGCACGAATACTTTTATAAAATTCTGATTCTTCTTCATAATACACCTGATCTTCTGGATTGACAGTGGATTGTGCCATCTCTTGAGCTTTTTGACGGTTGCTTTTTTCGTTTTCTAATATTTGGACAAGATCATAATCATTGTTTTGTTTGGCTTGACGGATTTTAAATTGTCGTCGTACGGATTCATCAATGTAAGGGAGTAATAAATCTGTCAAGAGTGTTGGTGAAGATTGGAGCGTTCGTGGACGTGGAAGTTGGATGTTAGACCGTTGAAAGGATTCTAAGGAGGATAATATTTGGGCTTTTTCAGGATTGGAGAGTGAATCCAATTCATTGAGAGATTCAATGGATGTTTCTTCTGATGGATTATTATTATTATTATTATTGCTGTTGTTGTTGTCATTGAAAAAGAATCCAGAGGTGGTTTTGGGTATACGAATACCTTCTGATGGATTCAAATTTTGAGAATTTTCATCTTGCATTACAACGGGTTTATCATCGACTACAATTATCTCTGCAAACGTTGGTAAGGTTATATTAGACAATGGATCTTGTATATCCTGCCTTTCATTTCTTGTTACCAAAATGTTCAAATCTTCCCAATATTGTTTGGATAATTGAATACGTGACCCAGTTGCTAATGCCAATCCAATCACTTCATCTGCATCACATTCGACAATTTGAACTTGTCCACCCTTGATTTCATCATTGATTTTATTAATATCCTTCACTCCATTGTCATCCTCTTCATCTTCATAAATGGTTATTTCTTCTCCAGCTATATTCACAGTCTTTTTTTCACGTTGACGTTGTAATACACAAGCACCCCCTAGAGAAATAGCATTTTCATCATAGATCCATGTATCTTCCAAAACACATCCAATGACTTTCCCATACAATTGTTCTTCAATGATTTCCAATAGCAAATCATAAGGATGTCGATACGGTAAGATGGATTGTTGCAGCATTTGGATTTTAGAATCAATTAGGGGTGAAAATCCATACGCTCCTCTATAGGGAGGTGTGACTGTATCACTTTTATCGACGATGGAATTTAGAATTTGAGAAAGGATGGAGGATGGTGATTGTTCATAGATTGGTTTATTTTCATCTGGATGTTGTTTTTGATATAAATCATGTTGTTTCTTTTCTAATTCTGATTGATACGATTGAATCATATCTTGCAAATCATCTTTCCTAGTAGGAGTGGATATATCGGAACTATCCGTTTGTTGGAAAATAGCCCATTGTTGCTGTAATTCTGCCAATTGTTCCTTTAATTCCTGAATTTCCAATTCTAGAATTCGTATACTTAACTGCTGTAATGTGGTTTCCTCCTCTTCACCATCAAAGGTTTCAGGTTCATCTCCTTCTAACAAATACAATAATTTTTGGGCTAAATTACCGATACTAAGACTCCGGCCTGGCCAATCTTTTCCTAAAAACCGATTGTAGGCATCTCGTTTCCCAAAGTGATATTTTTCGGATATTGGATTCCCTGCAGCATCGTATGTGTGATTCCCAATTGTCCATCGAGACCAAGGAGTATTATCAAAAAGACTATTGTCACGATTGACCAAAATAGAATTCACAATGAGACATTTGGATTTTGACATGGGTTGATTTTGATAGGCTGATTGAAGCAATTGCAATAGAGATTTTTCTGTGGGTCTTCTTCCTGTACTAAGGCTATTGCTTCTACTGGAGGAGAGTGGGATAGCAATAGCAGGGAAGGCTTCATTTGCATTCTTATTTGACATGAGATAGTCTACAGGTGTGAGAAAGATGCAAGTTCTCTTTGGATTCTTACTATTTTTGTTTTCGTAATTTCCAATTCCAGCAAAACTCAATTCCATCATGGGCCTTGTTTTTGAATAGATGGATACTGGTGTTTGAGGGCAGAATAGTTGATCAATTATACGTTCTTGGACTCGTTTTTCTTCACGATTTTGTTCTTGATTTACATTGTTTGTGTTATAGAGATGTGTAGATTTTACTTTATTTTTCATGGGCCTTGCTGTGAAACATGACACATTTGAAGACTTTACTATAGCAAAGGTCAATGCAATTATGGAATGAAGATGGTTAAATTGCTTCATGTTTCCAGCAGTTTGTTTCCGCTCAAATGAAGTTTGGGAAAAGCACCATATGCTATCTTCTTGATCAGCACTCCATCCTATTATTGACGTCATCTGATTCTTTCTTCTGTGATGACGTCATATAGATGAATAGGCTGTTGAGGCGTTTGAGTTTATTAAGTCACAGATAAATCTCTTTTCAAAAGCACTTTCGCACCTAAAAGCCAGATTCAAAAAAATTACATAGACGCACGAACAAATTATTTAGATACGATTAGATCTATAAAATGTCAGCGAAGTATCTAAAAGATTTCCGATGGTGACATTTGAACCCCTTTTCCTCATATTTGTTACACCACATCAAAAACTTGAACTTACTGTTGCTGTTAGATTGTGGTTACAAAAGATACACTGCTTTCAAGTATTTCCATCCACACATTCTCTTCTCGTCACTTAACATCTTTACCTTTCTCATTTCGTTAGATAAAAAATCACAATGCCTAATAAAAAGAAAAAGAATCAACGACATCACGTTCATCATCAACAACAACCATCACCAACATTAAATGACGGTAATGTCAACGATCTTCAAAAGCAGGAACAAGAGCAAAGTGGATTTTTTTCATCCATCTCATCCATGGGGAACAACTTGTTCATGCAATCTAATACGTCTCCAACATCACCATCCTCTCAAACTAATGCTACAGACACTACTGCAACTTCTTCTCTATCAAGCAATTCTAAGCATCAACTGGAATACGAAGAACAAATCTCTTCTCTCAAACAACAATTAATGACCCTACAAAACTCATTCCAAAGTCAGCAAAAAGCACATGATTCCAAATATCAATCTTTGCAAAGGACACTAGAACAATCTAAGCAACAAAATAAATCCTCACAAACCTTTTGTGAAACTCTCCAATCCACACTTCAAAATTTACAAACGAAACATATGACGCTCACAACTCAATTCAGATGCGAAGAAAGTAAATCCATTGCCCTAGAAGAAAGTATGAAAGAGATGACCAAAAAGCATGATACTGATAATGAAGCCTTTCAACATTTTTTAAGAAAAGAAGTATCTGAAAAAAAGGAAGCTTTACGATCCAAAGAAGAAGCTAATCAGAAGGCTAGACAGGCCAAACTAGAGATGCAAAAAATTGCATCTCAATCGGAAGAAAGTGAACTAAAGGTACAGGAATTGACACAAAATAAAATTGATTCTCTCATACTTTGGGAGAAGGAAAAAACAGAATTAATGGTATCCATTCAATCCACGAAAGAGGAATCCAAATTCAAAGAAAATGCATGTCATTCGAAGTCTTCCAAAGATCAAGAACGGATTCAAGTTCTAGAAACAGAATTAAATTCTGCACGTGAACAATTAGATCTCTCCAAAAAAAAATACCAAGTTATCACGGAAGAGAAGGATCAATTACTACAAGACCTTGATGGAATGCGTACGGTAACACCCAATAAAATTGAGGAAGAAGAGGATGAAATTGAAAATAATTCCTTACTCTTAGCAACTCAAAATAACTATCAGAATCTTCAGCAACAATTCCAGAAAACTCAATCGGATTTGGAACTAGAACAATCCAAATATCAAGAAGAAATAGACAAATTCCAGACTCAAACAAATAGTCAAGAGGAAATGATACACCATCTCCAATCTAAAATATCTATTTTGAAAGAATCTCTTGAGGAAAAAGATTCATTGCACAAAGAGGTATCTGACGAACTTCTAAAAGTGCTTCAGCGAAACGAAGAAATGAAACTATCGGAAAGTGATAGTGATTTGAAAAATAATCCAACTGACGAATGTAACACAAAATTTGAAGATCAGAGGAAGGGATTACTCTCACAACTTGAAAAGAAGATGACCACCTTGGAAAATCATGCACAAAAATTAGAATCTGAAAACATTCGATTGAAAAATCAACTCACAAAACTCCAAACAAATTCCAGCAAAAATGAAGATTTGAAGTATGAATTCTTATTGAAGAATATGAAACGTGAACATAGACGATTGGAGAATTTACTCGAACGTAAGGAATGTGACTATATGGAATTATCCAAAAAAGTCGCATCATTAGAAAATGTCATTGACAAAATATCAAAATCACCACCATCATCAATTGCGCAAGAAAAATCTTCTTCCGAACAAGAAACGAAGCAACAAGCCAATAAAAATGACTCATCTAAATTGGAAACTATTTCCAAAAAGCAATATCAAAAAATGCAAATAAAATATGATAAGATGAAAAACCAAATGCATACATTGAAAGATCGTATGAAGAAAGAAGCGGAGCTAAAAGAAGGTGCCTACAGAGCCATGATATTTTCGCATATTTTTTGAAGATTTTTCTATTCAAACTATCTTTCGTTTACGCAGAATAGTACATGTGTTTGAATCCCATTGAATCAAGATTATGTTTAACAGGAAGAATGATAGATAAACAAAAATGTACATCTCAGCAGTATACATATGATTGACGACCATTACATAAAATATACATAGACAAGGATATGTCAAGAATTAGATTCAAGACAGTCCGTACCTAACTAAAAATAGAACATGAGTTAAAATGTGGCCGTGTGACAGAGTAAAGATGATTTGATTTTCTTTTTTATAGTTGTTCATGACACCGTCTAATGTTCTAGACAAGAATTTTAGTATCGTATTGTATGATGTATATACTAAACTAGAAATGATTCTTCAGAGTGCTGTGGAACATGAGTTATACTGTATCCATATCTTCATTTTATTTATCTTTAATCATATTAGCATTTCGTTTATTGTAACGGCGTCTTCTGTCTCTCTGAGCTGGCTTCTTTATAAATCTAGTTGGGGATTTCTCTTTTCTTAACAAGCATATGAAGTCCTTGGCGAGTATGGATTGTTGCACCTGTACGCATTCCAACAGGATGGTTTAAATCCTGGGGATGCTCCATGATATCTACACTGGTTTTCTTCTCGGGGTCAAATTCAAATTCAAAGCGACGTAGTACTTTGGCCTGTCGTTACAGAAATAAATATTAGATTAAGAAGACAAAAAATATTATCACACTGAATTCAAATTAAGCATTATACACACCAAAGTTACGGTTGCCTCCAAAGTGGCAAAGTCATCTCCAATGCATCTTCTCGCTCCACCACCAAATGGTAAGTAGGCGAAGTCTGCAGAATTCTCAGTAGGATATAATTTACCCCTCCAGGCCTCTGGATCATATCCTTCCCACTCAGGTACATCAGGATTTTTGTAGGGTCTGGTAAATCTAAGAGGGTCAAATGTAAAAGCATTAGGCCAGAACTTTTCATCGTGATGGATATTGTATACAGAAATAAACATATCCATTCCTCTAATAACAGTAGCTTGTTTGTCTCCAGCTCCTTTGGGCAATACATTTTCAGTCCTAGCCCTACGAATGAGAAGTGGTGGTTCTGGATACAAACGGAGAGTCTCAGCAACAACTAATCTCAAATATTTCATTTCCTTGATATCCTCAAGAGTTGGTGTACGGTCTCCGACAATACGATCAATCTCCTCCTGTGCAGCCTTGAGACATTCAGGATTCTTAGTCAATTCAAACAATGCCCAAGTAAGAACAGCGGCTGTGGTTTCATGTCCTGCAATCAACATGGTCATAAGGTCATCTCTCAATTGTTTATTATCAATGTCGGCATCACGCATGTCTACCAAAAATCGCAAAAGACTAGGATCTTTCACTTCAGCGTAGTTTCGACTTTCAAGTTCTTCAATATCTTCCACTTGTCGAGTTTTTTTTGCCCTATCAATCAAATCATTCAATACGTCGTTTAACAAATCCAGGTTTTCATTAAATACGCGTAGACGTGGAACAAGTTCATTTGCAAATGGAATATCCCAATACGGTGCAGGAGTCATAGATCTATGTTCAGCTTCAAGAAGAGCAGAATACACAGCTTTAATCACAGGAGATTCTTGTGTAACACTTCCAAAATCATAGTTAAAAACACTCAGTCCGATAATATCAAGAGCAACAGAACAGAATTTTTCTTCCATTTCTACTTTACCATTTCCTTCCGAAATTTTATTGAGACTGTCGATAAGTGGTTCATTACAGTATCCAAAGAGTCCTACCATATGCTCTAACCAAGCCTTGTGGAAGGCAGGAACGATAGCACGACGGCGCACCTTCCATGTTTCTGGATCTGCTGGAATAAGTCCCTTTCCCATAATTGGCTTCAAAATTTCTGCGAGGATTCCCTTATCGTAATCGGTGTTATTGTCACGCAAAACATGTCTTGCTTGTACTGGATCTGAGATGACTAAAAAGGATCTAAATTGAAAAATGTTTCATCAGAAATTTGAAAGAAAATCCATAATACCAATATCAATAATCATGTGACGACTCACTTAGGTCCAAAACAAAGCTTGTAGGGGCTTCCGTAATTATTATAATACCTTTCCAAACCAATAAACATAGTACCATCTCCAATATCATCTAATTCACCTTCTGCCAAAGGACATCCATCTTTACTTGGATATCCACCATAAATTTGTTCAATGTTTGTGCGTAAAACATTGGCAGAATCACCAAATGTAATTACTGTTCCAGGTTCACCTGTCTGCATGACATCTAATTTCCACACGGCATCCCACCACCAAGGTAAACCTTCAGCATCTGGAGAGGGAATAGATGATGAATCTGTTTCTGTTTCGGCTACTTTTTCTTCTTCTTGCAACTGTGAAAATAATTTAGTAGTTGTATGATATGAGGTTTGTGGTTGCTGTCCCTTCATGGAAAATGATTTAGCCTTAGGTGTCAATGCGAATGGACTGAAGGCTTGAGTTGCAGCATCGAAAGAGAACGATGCGAAAGCCAAAGCCAGGAAGGCTCTGTTGGAAAATTTCATAATGGTATTTGATTCTGTTTAGTGGATCTTCCAAAACTCAATGCGTCGGAATGATGAGTTTATTATTTTGTGCAACTCGGCAGTTCAAGACGGAACTTGACACACAACAAAAAGGGATAGACAAACATCAACGGCGTGCGTTCATTATATAGTACCATAAATCGTACGGTAGAAGTTCAAGTACAGCAATTGCTGAATCTTTTGTGCGTCATTGTTAAAACATTTCTACGTATTCGAATAGAAATATACATGATTATGAAAATAGGTTGTCAAGGATCTGACTATTATTAAATATATAATATCCGTATGTAAAACTTGTACAGGAAAAAACTGCTATGATTATATTACACGTGGAATATGTTCAAAAGGAAATGAATCAAAATCATCAAACTTGTATGTGCTGTTTTGGACATGATACGGTAATTAATTGTCTGCTGAAAGGCAAATCATTCAAATTTAGACAAACCCTCTTATGTTAAAAATATTGTTATCTACAGGGGATTGATTTTCCATCACGAATCGAATGCACCGACTCGAATCAAGCCGAGATGGGTAATTATTGGGCCAAACAATTCTGGTCGAAAATATCATTGATTGTTAAAGATCCCTCCATCTGATAATAATCAAAGATCTTATTATGAGTGAAAACCCCGTTGTCTTTTTGGATATCACTATAGGTGGCTCACCCAAGGGCCGGGTTGAAATTGAATTGTTCGCGAGTGTTGTACCGAGGACAGCAAACAACTTTCGCTGCTTATGTACAGGAGAAAAAGGGGTTGCCAAAATGTCGGGAAAACCTCTCCACTACAAAGGTAGTTCCTTTCACCGAGTCATTCCAGGTTTCATGTGCCAGGTATGACAATTTGACGCTGTGCATTTTTAAGTCATAGGATTTTTCCATATATTGAAACTAATCACGTCCCGTTTCTTGTCATTGTTTAGGGAGGCGACTTCACAAGGCATGATGGTACCGGAGGAGAATCGATCTATGGTGAAAAATTTAATGATGAAAACTTCGAATTGAAACATACAAGTCCAGGTATGCAAATTGAGATACGTTGTTAGCTTGTTTTGAAGAAAATCGTCTCACCATGTATGTCATTGTCGTTGTCACTGATTTCAATGTATAGGTATTCTATCGATGGCAAACGCTGGTGCAAATACTAATGGTAAGGTCCAAATTCGCTTCGTTCATTATTTATGAATTTTATTTTTGAGCTTTTTGAATAGAAAAAATGCTAATCAAATCTTGTGAAGGTTCGCAATTCTTTTTATGCACCGCTGAGACGCCGTGGCTAGATGGAAAACATGTAGTATTTGGTAAAGTGATATCAGGAATGGATGTTGTATATGCTATTGAGCAGGTGGGCAGTGATTCTGGACGTACACGAGTTCCTGTAATGATTTCAGATTCTGGGCAATTGCGTTGAAAGGAGTGCATGAACATACATATACCAGGCCTCTATAGCATTTTTTTAGGATATAATTTCAATTCCATGATTTTTTGTGCAGATCACATCATCTTTTGTGTAAAAAAGATTTGTCATTACAAGAAAATCCTTGCAATTGTTGAATTCATGTCAAGTATCCAATTTACTTGAATATTAGGGATATAATAAAGTTGTTTTAGTATTTCATTCCTATTTCTTCAGACGACAATGTTTGAAAACGATTGTTTACAGATCGAATCATGCTAATTGTAATGTAACCAAATTTGGGATCATTAGAGTAAATATGAAACTTATTCATGGTAAAAATATTTGTAATGTAGCGTTATAAGTCACTTTGCCCTGTGTTCTTTACAATATATTAATACACGTTTCAAGATACAACTCAAATATCCGTCCAGCAAGATAGATGCCTGGACTATAGAATTTGGTACTACTTGTTTTTTAGTATCATCCAAGGATGCAAATGTCTCCATCCATCCTTTTGCATAGTCAATGTTTATAAGGAAATTGTTCGTGAATGAAGTTTTTTTTTAAGGACCTACATCCAGTAGTTCATTGCATTTCTTGAACACGAAGCGAAAGCATTTTCCTCTTTTAAAAAATGAATCTAAAAAAGTGAGCATCTAAGAAGATTTTTAAAACATATACAACAACCCATATCATTAAATATGAGAGTTTATACATCGCTCTGTATCGCTAAGAAACATAGATTGGATCCCTGACATAATTATTAATTTAGCCTTATATATAGGTCGATTAGATGTTATTGCCCGTAATTACATCCATAGTATTACGGTGATTGGCTTTTTATCTCGCCAACGTTTCCTAAGTAGATTGTTCGAACGTACTGTATTTAAAGAGATTTATTCCAATATATGATAATATAGATGCAGATGTTTGGATATTATTATATTATCCTTTTCAAGACTCTTCTTATCAACCTCACAAAATCGTTGTCGAAGGAAAGCAATATTTGGAGTGTCGTTCAACAGTCACTTACTTAATCCACTTGACTAGGAAAGAGCTTGTCACCACAATTGATCAATCTGAACAAAAAACGAAAGATGTACATAAGAAGAAGCTCAGCATGTGACCTCCAATCCTTACAAATAGACTTACAAAAACAAGGCGAGGATGCACGGAAAGCTCGGATGAAGATGGCCAATACTCTGCATCGCATTGGTGAATTATATACCGAACAGAGAAATTACGATGAAGCTATGGATGCTTTTTCATCCGCATTAGATGAAAAACGAAGCAATTTTAATATCATGGGGGAAGAAACAGAGAGAATCGATGAGATGGAAGGAATCATTGGAACTATGAGCAATATTGGGAATCTTCATTCGTTACGGGGAGAACATGAGGATGCTATGAGGTGGTTAAAGGAGGTACTTACAATGAGGAACGGAGTTTCTAATGTTGCATCGTCTTTATCAAATTCAGAGAATGATGATGATGATGACGATGATGACGACCTTCTCTCTGATTTAGAAAGCATTTGTGATTTGACAATTGCATCTCCTCGAAGAATACAGCCAAAAGAACTTAGTGAGTTATCAACAGTATTGGAAATGTACCAACAAGTGAAAGCAGAATTTCCAGAGAAAATGAAAGAATCGGCAATTGAAGCTGATATACAGGAAATGAGACGATGTCTCGCAATCCAAGAAAGAGGTGACGAGTATGAAGAGAAACGAGCAGCATTGCACATTTGTAAAAAATTGATCCGTTTCCAACGAATAAAACTAGGTAGGTCACACGTCAGCGTAGCATCGACGTTGGTAGTCGCAGCGAATATCCAATACAAATTAGGAAATTTTGAAAATGAATTGGAATATTACAAAGAAGCACTTATGGTGTATAGAGAGACACTTGGCAACCATCATGAATATGTTGCTGGTACGTTAAAAAATATTGGAATGGCTTATGCCGAGCAAGGAAATCTACCAGCAGCTATGTTGCATTATGATGATGCCCGTATGATTTACACTCAAATCAACGGTAAGGATCATTCAAATGTGGCGTCTGCGTTATCTTGTATGGGAAATATTCAAAACAGACGTGGTGATTTAGAGGATTCAATAGTTCTATACACGAAAGCACTGGATATTTATAAGACGTTACAAGGGGATTTTTGGTATGAAATTGTATCAACTTTAAAGTCGATTGGCGCTATACATTCAAAGCAAGGTGAATATAAAAGTGCTTTACAGAGCTATCAGGAAGCGAAGGAAGTCCTTTTGTCGAGAGATGAAAGCAATGATCTCGTTTGGGCGTCTATTACGACCAAGACAGCAAGTATACATATGAAAAAAGGGGATTTCCATCAAGCATTACAAGATTACAAAGCAGCTTTACAAATAGTCAAATCTCAAAAGGGCAAATCCCATCAGGATGTTGCGAGTATTTTACACCATATTGGTAGCGTCTACCACAAGCTTGGTAAAAACAAGGATGCTATCCGATACTATCAAGAATCCATCCAAATTCGAACACACATCCTTGGAGAATCCCATCCCTCCATTGTGGCAAGTCTCATATCCCTAGGTAATATCCATTACAAGATTCGTAGATTGGAGGATGCAATGACATGTTTTCAAAAAGCACTCCAAATCTCCAAGAAAGCCTTCCGTGGAAATCATCCCAATGTGCTTTGTACCCTGAAATGCATTGGGAGTATTCATTCCTCTCAACGTGAATATGATGCCGCCATGGAGATTTTTCATGAATTGTTACGAAAGCACTTATCGCAACATGGAGAATATCATTCGGAGGTTGCCAATACTTACAAATATATTGGTGGTATCCATTTTAAAAAAGGTGAATATGACAGTGCCGCCTATGTGGTAGGAAGAGCATTGCGTATTTTTGAAAAACTATATGCCAATGCAAATCATCCGGAAACGATATCCACGTTGACTATCTTGGAACAAATTCATACGAAACAAAATGAGAATGACACTTCTCCCTCCTCCCCCTACCAAACTAAGATTGAGGGGTAAGTAGATGATGAGAGAGTATACGATACGAATACTCTCTCGATATAATTAGCTAGCCATCCTATACATTAGAATCATTTTTCCAATAGAAACGAAAAAAAAACATCCATTTTTATTATTATTAGTAGCATATTAATCATACAATACTTGTTGTGTCCCAACTTTTCCCGTCCCACCACATTCATCACACGTGACAACTTTCGTACCTTTGCACAAAAAACAAATTTTCGCATCTACCAAAGCCCCCCTATCTGCTATTCGAATATCCTCCAATGTCACCCACCCCTGTCGCCAAATTGATTTTTGTTTCACTTCGTCCAAGGATACCCATAAATGAACACGTTGTTCTTCCGGTCCACAACTATTGCTCATGCGAAGTTCTAAATTTTGTTTTTTTTTGGATCCTCTCTTTTCGGTACAGACATAATGTCGATGACCTTCCCGTATCTCAGTACTGGTCCATCGACTTTTGACGATTCTATCAAGTTGGACCATATTTTTTTTGCGATTTCCTGTCGCACGGACGATGCCTCGTCCTTCACATACCTGCATCGTTAGTATAGTAGCACATAGCATTATGTAGCATTATATACATGTGTGGAGAGTGAGTGAATGAGTGGGGAGAGACATTCAATTTTTTTTCCTCCACAGTATTCGTATGTTAGGAATGTGTCCTATCCTATTATTGACGTACTTACCGGACATCGAATAACGCCTCGTCCTGCACATTTCAAACACATTCGGGGTGGAGTATTCAATCGTATAGGACCTATCCTAGCAGGCAAAGTCAAGTAACGTCAAATGAGTAAGTAAGATACGACCCATTTCAAAAAGAAACACAGGAATCATTCCTTACCATACGGAGTTTGTATGCGGGGAGGTGTCGGTTTGCGTCGTTCTTCTCTCATTTCCTTTCGTAGTTTTTTACCTCGTTTTCCCATATGGAGGGATGTCGAAGAGGAGGAAGATATTGTGACTGTGGAGAATGGGGAGAAAGACGTCGTTGATGGAGTGGAAGATGTAGTTGTTCGGGAGGATAAAAGATTATCCTTTGGTAGAATGGCAGGAGAAGGGGGAAGGAATGCTGTTATAGGAGGTGGAGATGCCATGGAGAATGGGGGAGTGATTCTCCCAAAGAGAACGAATGCAAGGAAGGGTAATGGATGTCTCATTGGAGAAGCTGCTGGTAATAATAATAATACTAATATATATGTTATAACAATAGGACTTGCTGAAAAATATACAAAATTGCCACTAATTCTCTTACGTGGAAAATTATTATTATTATTATTATTATTATTATTATTATTATTATTATTATTATTATTGTAAATAAGTATTAAAAAAATAATTAGTCTCTCCTCCTTCCAAACAATCTGATCTCTCCTGCTGTGGTCCCTCTTTTCCAACCCTCCTAACATTGAGAATGGGTCTCCGTTAAATCCACCGCCCCACCAGGAACCTACAGTAGAGTATCACTGCCCAAATCAAACCAACATCGATCCATCAACGACATGAAAAAACGAAAACGAAATAATTCTCCCCCCTCCCACCAACACGCCAACCCCACTACCAACACTAACACCAACTACCATCATCATCTCGACATTACCACTCTCTTCCCCGAAGAAATCCTTTCTCAAATATTCTTTGATGGATATTTGGATACCATCTTTGTCATTCAAATCATCAGTTGTCAAATCTCCAAATCCATACAACGATTGGCACAACGACATGTTTCCTTTTTGGATTTACGAAAATGTCTCTCCTTGACTCCTTCTCATATTCAAAATCTCACGGTTCGCTATTCCAATCTGCAGGTACGGTAGAGTCGATTCTGTAATGTTTTTTTGATATTTTTGTATCGTGCACTAAATTGACTCACTCATTCGTTCCTTCGTTCCTCCAAAGTCTCTTAATTTGACCTATTGTTCTCAATTTCAGGATTCTCATATGGAACATTTGAAATATATCAAATATTCCTTACGGAGATTGTATTTGAAAGGATGTTCCGTGACAGACAAGGGGATGTACCATTTTTTAGTCTCCGAGGAGGAGGAGGAGCTCTTGAATTCATTTTCGAATTCAAATTCGAATTTGACTTTGACTTTGACTTCCACGTCCACCACGGCACTTCCACCTCCTCTACCATTGGAAGAATTGGATGTCAGTGTCACGACACGAGACCGAGCTCATAATATTGGAGATGATAGTATTCATATTCTTGCGGTAAGTTAATTATGTTACGCTGCGTTATGTTATGTTATATCCAATCCGACTCTCTGTGATTCGATCTACATGTTATCCTATCTAATCTATCCTCCTCCCAACATATATCATATCCTACCCTACTCTACCCTCCAATGATCTGTAGAAAACCTGTCCCAAGATCCGAAAACTGTTTCTTGGATTATGTCTCCGAATCACAGACCATTCCATATCCATCATCTCCCAACATTTTCCATTATTATATGAATTGGATCTTTCCTTAACCTCCATCACCTCCGAATCTTCCTCTTGTTTATCTCATATGATTCATCATCACAATTTACGATCCTTGGATATAAGTGCAACTCAAATATGTGATGAAGGGATTCAAACTTTGGCGGCAAGTGGAAGGATGAACAAACCTATTTACCTTCCTTCCCATTCGTGTTTTTGGAAGAAACGGACTATTCATGATGAGGAATCCATGTCTCTTCTTCGATATAGTAGTCGTCTTCGTCGCCGTCGTAATAGTAGTAGTAGTAGTGGTGGTACTGGTACTGGTACTGGCACTGAGGATACTGCTGCTGATACTTGTTGGGAGAGGGAAGAAGAAGAAGAAGAGAAGGAGGACGATCATCGTAACTATACTACCTCCCATCACCCACCTACCATACCATCACAGGAGGAGACACCCTCGGATATTTCAATGAATACCACTGCCACTCTCGAAAATGCTTCTTCTTCCGATGCAAATTTTTGTTTTTTGAAAGAATTACGATTGCGGCATTTGTCCATTAGCATTCGATCTCTTGAAATATTGTCTATCAATGCCAAACAATTGCAAATCCTGGATATCAGTTATTGTCATCCGGGTGCTGTCTCCTGGGATAAGGCAACTTCCAATTCTTTTCGGGAACGGATTATGAAAGAATTTCAACGAAATGGGACAGAAATTTGCAACGAGGAGCATGCAATGGAGGATTGATGGTATTCCAAACATCTCTAAAGTAGAGAGCCTTGACATGTAGAAAATCTCCTAGATTGCATATGTATAGAATAAATGGTGATTCCTTTAGGGGCCAAATAACGCATACACTATAGGATGAGCCACACACCTCTTCTTCTTACAAATCTGAATTCGAATTGA
>Ga0209092_10000938_pt1 | contig 29580 bp, 20 predicted proteins | sample FraStrMetagenome_FD_187446 | JGI IMG/M metagenome (GOLD analysis project Ga0209092, IMG submission 187446) | Marine eukaryotic phytoplankton communities from Arctic Ocean - Fram Strait ARC3M Metagenome (SPAdes) (version 2) | ecosystem: Environmental > Aquatic > Marine > Oceanic | place: Fram...
GGCATTCGGCCAAAAAGCCAACTTTGAGAGGAAAAAGGCTTGGGCGCCCCCTCCAATCTCTGCAGATTCCTCCGCGTCCCTCCCCGAGCTTCCCCTGCGCAGGGTGTCTGCCCTCGCACGATTTGAAGGAGAGGACCTTCACTACTCGGTGAAGTATGGCTTTATCGAAGCAGGCAAAGCCCGCCTGACCGTAGAGCCAGGACCGACCTATAACCACAGGCCAACATGGAAGGTCGTGGGCTCCGGGAGAAGTTTGCGGGCCTTTGATTGGGCCTTTCGTGTGAGGGACCATTATGAAACCCACATTGACCAAGAGGGCCTATTTCCGCACTTGTTTATCCGAAGGGTGCGTGAAGGTGGCTATCACCTTGAGCGAGACATTGAATTTGATCCCGCCAAAAGAACCTCCGTCACCACCCAAAACGGCAGGAGAGAACACCACCGCCTTCCCGCCTTTTGCCAAGATGTGGTTTCGGCATTCTACTATGCCAGAAACCTGCCCATTGAACGAATGTCCATGGGCGACCTCATCGAAATCCCCACGCTGATTGACGGCAAAATCCATTCTTTGCGCGCCCGACTCACAGGCCGTTCTCAAGTCAAAGTCAAGTTGGGCAAATTCGACTGTTGGAGTTTTACCCCCGTGGTCCAAAAAGGCCGCATTTGGAAAGATGAAAGTGACCTCACGGTCTATGTCAGTGCCGATGAACGACGCATACCTGTGCTCATCACGTCCGACTTGCTGATTGGCTCTATCCGCTTAGAGCTGACCGACGACGACAGCGCCGAAGCGTCGAATTAACGCCCGTCACCATGTTCTCGCCGTATCTTGCTACACATGTCTGACCACGACACATTTGATCCCAAAGTTCTAGAGAGACTGGGTCTTTTGCGCGACAAGTACGCCGCAATGGGACAGGACCTTGTTTCCTATCTCGACGGCCTGCTGCATGCCGATTTCCCAACATATTGGGATTACATCAACCTCGACACACTGTTGAGCTTGCAGCATCCGGTGACGCAGTTTCCAGACGAGGAAATCTTCATCACTTACCATCAAATCACCGAGCTCTACTTCAAGCTGTCCCTTCATGAACTGAAGCAAATCCACAGAGAAAAGGAGACGACCGCCGCGGGCATGCTCGAACGCGTCACCAGAGTGAACCGGTATTTCGAGAATTTGGTGGGCAGTTTTGACATCATGATCAAAGGGTTGGATCGCGGGCAGTTCTTGAAGTTCCGCATGTCCTTGCTCCCTTCTAGCGGCTTCCAAAGTGTGCAGTATCGGATGGTCGAGATTGCGTGTACAAGCATGGACCGCCTGGTTCATCGTGAACTGAGGGCCGACCACGAAAACCATGGTTTTGATGAGCTCGATGGCCTGTTTGAGACCCTCTATTGGCGACGTGGTGCGACGGAACTGGCGACAGGCAAGCCCACCTTGACCTTGAAACAGTTCGAGACAAAATACCGCGGTGACATCGTGAATTTTGCAGAAGAGACGTTCTACACGAACCTGCGCAAAAAATGGTTGGGCCTTGATGAGAAAGACCAGACAGAAGACCTGAAAAACGCCCTGCGCACATTGGACGAGTTGGTGAATGTGCACTGGCCTTTGTCTCATTACCGGAGTGCCGTTCGGCATTTGCAAACCAACCCCGTCGACATCGCGGCTACGGGAGGCACCAACTGGCAGCAATACCTGCCTCCGCGCTTTCAAACGCTCATTTTCTTTCCTGAAATCTGGACCGAAAAGGAAAAGGAAAACTGGGGGAAGAGTTGGGTTATGGCGCAGTTCTCGTCTTCCCCAACTTGACGCCCGACGCGCTCACAAAGCGTTAAAAGGCTGCGCGGTCAAAACTTTTCCTAAGCCCTGTCGTTGGATGAAACAGGGGGCGCAAATTGCCTCCTCCACCCCTCCGCATGCGCCACTCCTTTTTTTTCCTCCCCTTTTTTCTGGTCACCCTCGTTTTTTTAGGGTGTGGGAATGGCGATGATGGCGGGCTTGCGACGGCGGGCAATGTTGGATTGGCCGGCTTGGTCTCCCCCGCTGCGCCGCCTGTGACCCTGACCCCACTCCAAGAGCAAGCCAAGCGGTTTTCTATTGGACAGGATGAACCCCTGGTTTTGGAATCTGGGAAAGTGGGGAAGGGGCAGAGCCTTTCGCACCTGTTATCCCCTATGGGCGTCAGTGGACAGACGCTTCACCGGATTGCCACAGAGAATAAAGACGTTTTCGATGTGCGCCGAATTCGGCCTGGAAAAGAATGGCACCTTTTCCGCTCTGCCGACAATCAGGCGCCCCAGCATTTCGCCTATGCCATTTCCACCAAAGCGTACGTCGTTTTTGACTTGTCCGAAGATGGGGGCGCGCGCAGGGGCACATTCCCAACAGAAATACGCCGCAGATTTGTAGAAGGAGAAGTGAGTGGAAGTTTGTCCCAAACCCTTGAAAATTCTGGGCATTCTGCCACCCTTGCACTGTCCACAGCTCAAGTCTATGCTTGGACCATTGACTTTAGTCGCATTCAAAAAGGGGACCGCTTTCGCATCCTGTATGAACGAGAATGGGTGGGAGACAAACCCGTTGGAATGCCCAAGGTGTTGGCTTCTGAATTCATCCACCGGGGCCGGAATTTCCCGGCTTTTGCATTCAACCAAGGGGATGGAATGGACCACTTTGATGAGAATGGATCCAGCCTGAGAAAGGCTTTTCTGAAGGCGCCCGTTGAATTCAGCCGTGTCTCAAGTCGATTCAACAAGCGCCGGTTCCATCCCGTATTGAAAAAAGTCAAGGCGCACTTGGGCACCGATTATGCCGCGGCACACGGCACACCCATTGTCTCCGTGGGTGACGGTGTTGTGACCAAAGCCAGTTATACCAAGGGCAACGGCAAATACGTCAAGGTCCGGCACAACGGCACCTACACCACCCAGTACTTGCACATGAGTCGGCGCAATGTCAAAGAAGGCCAAGCCGTTCGCCAAGGCGATGTCATCGGATATGTGGGCAGCACTGGATTGGCCACGGGTCCCCATGTCTGCTTTCGCTTCTGGAAAAACGGCGAGCAGGTCGACCACCTGAGAGAGGAGTTCCCTCCGTCGACACCCATTCACGAGAACCACACTTCTGCTTTCGCCGATTGCGTGGCCAATTGGCTAGAAGAAATGGCCCAGTTGAGTGGGGACAACAATCCGCAACTCGCCGCGAATGCGCCTTAATGGCTGCTGACGCCCTTCGCTGCCAATAACAAAGCCCGTCCAAGTCCGTCTGTAAGGACCAAGCCGGTGTCTGACCGTTCTGGGTGCCATTGGACCCCCACCAAAAAAGGCGCCACGGTCGTGTCTTTGTATCGGATGGCCTCAACAAGACTGTCTGGTGAAATGGCCCACGCCTCATAAGAAGGAGCCAACATGCCGATGCCTTGATGGTGATGGCTCACCACAGACGCGACATCGTACAATGGAAATTCGGCGCGTCCAATAGACCACGAACGCGTGACGATCACCGGGTGCAATGTGTCTTTTGTGTGGGCCGGTCCCCCCCCTCGGTGCATCACAAACTCATCGTCGGGCAAGTGCGGGCGCAAAGTGCCTCCTGCATGGACGTTCATGATCTGTAGACCACGACAGACGCCCAAGCACGGCAATCCTTTGGCCAAGACCTGATCCAAAAGCACCTGCTCTACGCGGTCTCGTTCCCGGTCTGTTCGTCCACACTTTAGGGTGTCCGCCTCTTGGCCATAAAGCCCTGGATAAACGTCCTCTCCCCCGGTCAACACAATGGCGCTGGCCCGAGACAGTTCTTGGTTGAGCGCTCCCGCTTCTGCTCCATACGCTTGGAAAAACCGCAAGGGCGCCACGTCAGATTGTTCGGCCAAGCGCCCCAGCCAAATTCGGTAATTCTGGCTGCTGTAAAATTTGGACAGCACAACGGTCGTGCTGTCATGCTGACCCTTGACCGGATCTCCAGCCGATTCAGGAGAAGCACAACCCGCAGCAAAACACCCGAAGGCAACAGCAAAAATTGAAAGGAATACCTGTTGGGGGCCCCGCATCATTTCACCCACGCTTCTACTTCTTCCATTTGGAGCGCCGCCAAATCCAGCTTGTTCTTTTTGCGGAAGCCGTTCAACTTTTCGCGCAGCGCAGCTGGCTTAGACTCCTTCACGGATTCAGGTGTGTCAAAACCGGCTGCTGCCACGTGCGGCGCCCATTCTGAAGGAATTCCAAGCGCCTCAAGGGCCGATAAGTCTGGGCCAGTTCGGAAGACCTCTGGACGCATCTGAGGAAAGAACAACACCTCCTGGATGGACCTTTGGTCGGTCAACATCATGACCAGTCGATCGACACCAATTCCAACGCCACTGGTGGGGGGCATTCCGTACTCTAAGGCCCGTAAAAAATCCTGGTCAATGAACATGGCTTCATCGTCGCCGCGCTCACTCAGTTTCACTTGGTCTTCAAACCGCTCTCTTTGGACAATGGGGTCATTGAGCTCGGAATAAGCGTTGGCCACTTCAGTTCCATTGATAAAGAGCTCAAACCGCTCTGTGTAGCCAGGCTTTTCGCGGTGAGATTTGGTCAAAGGCGACATCTCCACCGGGTAATCGGTGATGAACGTGGGCTGAATCAAGTGCGGCTCACACTTCTCACCAAAAATGGCATCAACCAACTTGCCCTTGCCCATGGAGGCGTCTACTTCAATGCCCAATTCAACACATGCCGCGCGCAGGCCGTTCTCGTCCAAACCATCAATGTCCACTCCCGAACGCTCCAAAATCGCGTCGCGCATTGGCAACCGCTGATAAGGGGGTGCAAAATTGATGGTGTTTCCATCCAAGGTCGCTGTGTTTTGACCGTGCACCGACTTGCAAACGCGCTCCAGCAATTGCTCAATGGTGTCCATCATCCAGTGATAGTCCTGATAAGCCACGTAGAGTTCCAAGACCGTGAATTCCGGATTGTGGGTGCGGTCCATCCCCTCATTGCGGAAGTTGCGCGAAAACTCAAACACCCCGTCAAAACCACCCACAATCAACCGCTTCAAGTAAAGCTCATTGGCGATCCGCATGTAGAGCGGAATGTCCAACGCATTGTGGTGGGTCTCAAACGGACGTGCCGCGGCGCCGCCCGGAATGGCTTGCAAAACAGGCGTGTCTACTTCGAGCCACCCCTGTTCGGTGAACGCATCCCTCATGGCTTGAATCACCCTGCTCCTGGCCTCAAATGTGCGCTTGACCTCTGGGTTGACCACCAAGTCCACGTACCGCATGCGATACCGCAATTCTGGATCCGTGAAAGCGTCGTGCACCTGGCCATCCTCATCCGTTTTGACAGAAGGCAATGGCCGAATCGACTTGCTCAATACTGTGAGTTCCTTGACAAGAACACTGGGTTCGCCGGTCTGCGTGGTAAACGTGGTTCCCTTGATGCCCACGATGTCCCCGCGATCCAGAAGCTTCTTAAAAACCTTGTTGTACAGGGTTTTGTCCTCGCCCGGGCACAGTTCGTCCCGATTCAAGTAGATCTGGATCTTTCCTGTGGCGTCTTGAAGCTCCGCAAAGGAAGCCTTTCCCATGATCCTGCGAGACAAAATTCGTCCGGCCATGCACACCTGTTTGTCCACTTCAAAACCCTCTGACAATGGCTGTGCGTGAGCATCCACTGGGAATGCCGCAGCGGGATAAGGGTCAATTCCCAATTGACGGAGTTGCGCTAGGCTCTCCAGGCGAATGCGTTCCTGTTCAGATCGAATCATGGTGGTTCGTTGGGCGGTTTGCTCGCCGAAATTTAGGTCGCGAAGCGACAGCGACCCCTGTGTAAATTGGGGCCTCAGTAAGAGCACATGCGCGAACTCATCGCTTCCTTCCCCAATCAGCTGTCTTCTGCGGCGGAATCTATGTCCACCCAAACTTTGCCGGCAAGCACGCCCGCGCATGACCGCATCTTGGTTTTGGGGATGGGAGGCTCAGGAATTGGAGGGCGGTTTTTGTCTGGTTTGCTCGGCGACAAGGCCCGTGTGCCCATCGCATCGAGTCACGATTACCGCGTCCCAGCTTGGGTTGGGCCGTCCACCATCGTCATCGCCTGCAGCTACAGTGGCAATACAGAAGAAACCCTGACCGCACTCGAGGCCGCGGTCGCCAGGGGCGCTCAGGTTCGTGCATTGACCTCGGGCGGCAAACTGGGAGAGTTGGCCTCTTTGCATGGTTGGCCAGTATTGAAAGTGCCGGGTGGACACCCTCCACGCTCACAATTTGGTTGGGCCGTCACAGGATTGTTGCACCACTTTTCCGCTTTGGGTCACACCCCTTCGACCGAAACCCCTGTATTAGAAGACATCCACGCCTGCGCTCGGCTCTTGAAAGACACGCAGAAGAAGACCATCGATTTGGCGAAAGAGTGGGCAGCGTTGCTCTCCGGTAAAGCTCCCTTGCTCTACGCAGACGCTGCCTTGGAGCCGGTGCTGATTCGCTGGCGTCAACAAATCAATGAAAACGCCAAGAGGTTGTGCAACCACCACGTTTTCCCAGAAATGAACCACAACGAGCTCGTGGGTTGGGAAAGTGGAGACGACACCATCGCCGCCCTCTTTTTGCACACCGGAGAGGACCACCCGCGCACAGCAGAGCGAATGCGCTTGTGCAAGGCCCTGTTTGCCAATGCCGGCGCTTCTGTGAAAGAGACACACGCCCAAGGAGCCACTCGCCTTCAGTGCTGGATGCATTTGGTGCACTTGGGAGATTGGGTCTCCCTTTTGTTGGCCGAAAAGACCGGTGTTGATCCTGTGGACATCCGGCACATTGACTACCTCAAAGGCGAATTGGCCAAAATGAGATGAAGCCAGCCGTTCGAATACAAGACCTTGGTCATGCCGCCTACAAGCCCACTTGGGACTTGCAAGAGACCTTACTCAAGCAGGCGGTGGACAGAAAAATTGCGCGGCGACGAGCGGGACTAAAAGAGAATGACAGAACCGAAGGTGACAATCCAGAAGGCCTGCCATGGCCGGATCATCATCTCCTGTTTGTGGAACACCCCCATGTGCTCACTTTGGGAAAGAGCGGCGACGCCAATCATGTGATTGTCTCCGCAGAGCGTTTGGCTGAACTCGGCGTAGAATACCACGAAATCAACCGTGGAGGGGACATCACCTATCATGGGCCAGGTCAATTGGTCGTCTACCCCATATTGGACCTCGACCAATTCCGAACCGACATCGGCTGGTACCTGAGGCAACTCGAAGAAGCCGTCATCCGCACATGCGCCGACTGGGGGGTCACCACAGGGCGCATTGATGGATTAACGGGCGTTTGGGTCAACCCCGAGGCCGGAATGTCCGCACGAAAAATTTGTGCCATCGGTGTCAAGTGCAGCCGATGGGTAACCATGCACGGCCTGGCGTTCAACCTGTCCACCGACCTCGACTTCTTCAATCTGATTGTCCCTTGTGGAATTCAGGACCGTGGCGTGACGAGCCTCGAAAAAGAATGTGGACGAGCCATCAACCTAGACAAAGCCAAAGCCGCCTTGCAGGGTCACCTTCTCGATGTTTTGGGTGCCCACCTTTTTGAAAGTTGAACATGAAAAAGACCGTTTTCTTTGCCACGTTGGCCTGCATGTGTCTCTACACATTGGCACATGTAACCGACAATCGTCATTTGTGGACAGGGCTAAGGGAATGCTACTTCAGGGGCTACAAAGACGCACAGGTAGACGACCTCCGATTCAAAGAGTGCCGTCAAATTCCTGCCTCATTGTCCCCTCGTCCTTGGCCAACGTCGGAGGACTTTGGTGCGCTTCGCCTTCCTCAGGCGATCCTCGACTCCACGCATCGCTTCAAAACCACAGGACTTGCTGTGGTGCATCGTGACACCCTTCTGCTCGATTGGACGTCGGACCAGATTCCAGGTGCAGACACCATGCGCACAAACTCCTTCTCCATGGCCAAAACCATGACAGCATTGGCCATTGGAGCCGCTGAGCAAGAGGGGCTTCTGTCTGTCACCGACCCTGTGGCCAAGCATTTGCCTCGATTCGGAAAAGGACGCAACGCCGACTTGACCATTGAGCACGTCTTACAAATGAGGTCCAACATTCCATTTGGAGAGAGCTACAAAAACCCTTTCGGGTTCATGGCCAAGTGCACTTATGGAGATGACATTCTCAGGCGTCTCGAAAATTTCGAAGTCGAAGGACAGCCTGGGGCAACTTGGAAATATCAAGGGGGCAACACCCTCCTCCTCCAAGAAATTTTACTCTCTGTAGTCGACGTGTCGCTCGGTGAGTGGTTTTCGACGCACATCTGGGGGCCCCTCGGCGCGACGGAGGCTGCCTTTTGGGCAATAGACAACCAAGGACATGAGCGCAATTATGCGTGTTTCTACAGCACCCCCTCGCAATATGCACGGCTCGGTCAACTGCTCTTGGACTCAGGCAAGGTTGGTGACAAGCAGGTTCTAAGCCAAGACTTCATCTCCCGACTCATGAGCCCTATCGGGCCCCTTTCCGACGGAAGCGACATCCAACATTACGGGTATCAGGTGTGGATGGGAGAACACAACGGCCATCGCTTCACCCATTACAGTGGGCTTCACGGTCAATACATCATTGCGGTGCCCGATTTGGATTTGGTGGCGGTGCGAACAGGATTTTTCCGGCCAAAGGGCAAAGTCAGGCATGTTGATGTGGATGTTTATCACACCATAGACATGGCCACACGAGTGGCTCAAGCCCCCTAAAACGACTACAAAACACAATACAACGTCTGCGAATTTGCTTTTTACCGAGTCGAATGCGTATATTTGATTTTGTAGGCTTGCAAGAAATGATTCTTGTGATGCTACAACCAAATCGTCCGCCCATGAATGCTCAGCTCGATGCCATCATCGTTGATGATGAAGCGCCCGCCCGTGAGGTACTGCACAGTCAGATTGAACGACACTGTCCGTTCATCCGTGTCATTGACCAAGCACCGAACGCCCGAATAGGCTACGACGCCATCCGCAACGGCCGTCCCCACATCGTTTTTGTCGACATCCGCATGCCCTTTGAATCTGGGCTTGATTTGATCGATCGTTTCGATGACAGAGAATTTTACGTGGTCTTCTACACGACCTACCAAGACTATGCCATTGACGCCATTCGTCGTCAAGCTTTCGACTACTTACTCAAGCCCGTCGACGCGGTCGACTTGAAGAGTTGTGCTGACCGGATTCGTGAACACTTCCGAATCAAGATGCTGGAGAACGGAGACTTTCACAGAAAGCTAGAAATCACCACTTCTGGACAACGGCACTTTATTCGGCATTCAGAAATCCTTCACGTCGAGGCCAGCGGAAGCTATGCTTGTATTTACAAGTCTGATGGTTCACGTCTCATGGTCTCTAAGAACTTGAAGTACGTGGAGAGCCTCATTGACAATTCTAAATTTGTACGGGTCCACAACAGCCAATTGGTGCACCTGAATAAAATCCGTCAGTGCAACTATCGGACGAACTCCATCACCTTGGTCAACGGCAAAGAGATCGCCTTGGCCGTCCGCAAAAGAGAGGACCTTCGTCGGCGAATGGCCGAATTGCTCTCTGGCAACGACACCGGTGGAGGTTTTGATGCTGCCTTGGCATAAAACTCCCGGGGATATCGAACCTAACTTCGCGGCACCATGACCGCGATGACCGACATCCGAACCCTCGACGATGCTGCACTCCGTGCAGCCTTGGTCGAATTGGGTCAGCCCGCATTCAGAAGCAAACAGATCTCTGAGTGGATCTGGACCAAGGGGGCCAAGGGGTTCTCGGAAATGACCAACCTTCCTCAGGGCCTTAGAGAATCCCTGAGTGGCACCTATTCACTGAGCTCTATTGCTCCAGAAGAAGAGCAAGTCAGCCGAGACGGAACCGTAAAATGCGCGTTCCCAATCGAGCCTGGGAAAGTGGTGGAAGGGGTCTTGATTCCCGCCAGAGACCGAATGACGGCTTGCATTAGCAGCCAAGTGGGATGCAGTTTGTCCTGTGCTTTTTGTGCAACCGGGCGCCTCAAGCTTTTGCGAAACTTGACGGCAGGAGAAATCGTGGACCAAGTCCGACACATTGCACGCCTGGCCGAAAGGCATCACCAGCACGCCCTCACCAACATCGTTTACATGGGCATGGGAGAACCCTTGCTCAATTACCGGAATGTCCTCGAGTCAGTGGACCGAATTACCGGAACCCCGGGGTTGGGGATGAGCCCGAAAAGAATCACGGTTTCCACGGCTGGCATTGCCAAAATGATCCACAAGCTAGGAGACGACGAAGTCAAGTTCAACTTGGCCCTCAGCCTGCATGCCGCACAGGATGAGAAACGAAATCAGATCATGGAGATCAACGAGACCAATGACCTCTCCCGGTTGAGAGATGCCCTCGTCCATTTCCACGAAAAAACAGGCACCCGGGTCACCTTCGAGTACATTCTTCTGGGCGGTTTCAACGATGACGTTGAAGACGCCCGTGACTTGGCTCGTTTCGCCTCCTGCGTCCCCTGCAAGGTGAACTTGATTGAATACAATCCGATTGACGACGCCGCGTTTCAGAAAGCGGACGCCACAAAAACGGATGAATTCCGAGATGTCCTAGAGAACAAATTCAATATGGTGGTCAACGTCCGGCGATCTCGCGGTGAGGACATTGACGCGGCTTGCGGCCAATTGGCCAACAAGAACAAGCTGGCCAATGGCCAGGCTTAAATCACCCTGAGGTCAGTCCAGCTTCAAGACGGCAAGGAATGCCTCCTGCGGAACCTCGACGGAACCCACTTGACGCATTCGCTTCTTGCCTTTTTTCTGCTTCTCAAGCAGCTTTCGCTTCCGTGTAATGTCACCGCCGTAACACTTCGCCGTCACGTCCTTTCTGACTGGCTTGATGGTCTCACGGGCAATGATTTTGGCTCCGATGGCGGCCTGCAATGCAATCAAAAACTGCTGGCGGGGAATCAGCTCTTTCAGTTTGGCACAAATCTTCTTGCCCAATTCAAACGCGTTTGAACGGTGCACCAGCGCGGAGAGGGCGTCCACTTGATCTCCATTGATCAAAATGTCCAATTTGACCAACTGAGAAGGCTGGTAACTCTCCGGGAAATAATCGAACGAGGCATAACCCCGAGACACACTCTTCAGCTTGTCGTAAAAATCAAATACGATCTCGCCCAACGGCATTGAGAAGGTCAACTCAACGCGGTCTGAAGTCAGATACACTTGGTTGTGAAGCACCCCTCGCTTGCCAATGCACAAGGACATGATGGCCCCGACATATTCAGATTTCGTGATGATCTGCGCCTTAATGAAGGGCTCTTCAACATGGTCCAACTTGCTGGGGTCAGGCAGCTCAGAGGGGTTGTTGATCACCAAAGGATCCCCCTTCTTTGGGTGGCAGATGTAGCTCACGTTTGGAACGGTGGTGATCACCACCATGTTGAACTCTCGTTCTAGCCGCTCCTGCACAATCTCCATGTGAAGCATGCCAAGGAACCCACAGCGGAATCCAAAGCCCAACGCCGCTGAGCTCTCAGGTTCAAAAACCAGAGATGCGTCATTGAGCTGGAGCTTCTCCATGCTGTAGCGAAGCTCTTCGTAGTCTTCTGTGTCCACGGGATAAATGCCCGCGAAAACCATTGGCTTCACGTCCTCGAAACCTTGAACGGCCGACTCGCACGGCCGACTTGCCGAGGTGAGGGTGTCCCCCACTTTGACCTCTTTTGCGTCTTTAATTCCCGAAATGATGTAGCCCACATTGCCTGTAGACACCACCTGTTGCGGAATCAAATCCATGCCCAAGACGCCAACTTCATCTGCGTTGTATTCCTTTCCAGTGTTGAAAAACCGCACGCGGTCTCCTTTTTTAATCTCCCCGTTCAACACCCTGTAGTATGCAATGATTCCACGGAATGAATTGAACACTGAATCAAACACCATGGCTTGAAAAGGCTCTTTTTCGTCCCCCTTAGGAGCCGGGACACGTTCAACGATGGCCTCGAGAATTTTATCTACGCCCAACCCCGTCTTTCCGCTGGCTGGCAAGATGTCGTCCACACCACAACCAATCAAGTCGACTATCTGGTCCATCACCTCCTCCGGGTCTGCACTGGGCAAGTCCATCTTGTTCAGGACTGGAATGATTTCCAAATCGTGCTCAATGGCGAGGTACAAATTCGAAATGGTTTGCGCCTCAATGCCCTGCGTGGCGTCCACAATCAGCAAAGCCCCTTCGCAAGCAGCGATGGACCTGCTGACCTCGTAACTGAAATCTACGTGACCCGGGGTGTCAATCAAATTGAGCACGTATTCCTGCCCCCCTTGTGTGTACTTCATCTGAATGGCGTGGCTTTTGATCGTAATGCCACGCTCCCTTTCGATGTCCATGTCGTCCAAGGTCTGCTCTTGCAACTGACGCTCGTTCACCGTTCCGGTCGCCTGAAGAAGACGATCGGCCAAGGTGCTCTTTCCGTGGTCAATGTGAGCAATGATGCAGAAGTTGCGGGTGTTCTTCATGGAGCCTCTAAAGTACGCCTGCGCCGGCCCTCAAAAGGGACATAGGGGCCCCCAAATTGTTGTTTTCTCACGTTGAGATACACTTTACCCGCTCAACCTTTGCTTTCTAGTCGCGTTTAGGCCATGCTGTTCAGTATATTTAGCCCCCTCGCGTGAATCACAACATCCAATGAGAGCTCTCCTCATCGCCCTTGCTTTTTTGTCGGTTTCTCTTCAATCCGACGCCCAAGCTCCCCTTCCAAGTGAAATCGAATCCCTGTACAACAAGTATGGAGGCTTCGAGTTTGCGGTTATGATGATGGACCGCAGTGAGTGGGATGCCTACCGGAATTGGGAAGGTTATGATCAAGAAGCGGTCATCGCCGTGATCAAGCGCAGACAGGACACCCCAGAATACCACGCAAAAAAGGAACAGAACAAGCAGCGGCGCTCGATGCGTTCTGGCGAGTGTGATTGTTGGATTGAGCCCGACGGGACCTACACCGAAATCACGCCTGAAATGCAGCAATTCACCGGCGGTGCCGGCATTGATGTGGACTATTCGCACGGACCGCTTTCTCTTCCCTTCACATTCAACCTTTTCGGCATCGAGTACGATGAGTTTTACATCAACTCCAAAGGCCTCATCTCCTTTACTGAGCCGGTCATTGATTGGACACCCGAAGAGTTGCCTGATTCAGACTACAACATCATCGCTGGGTATTGGGGAGATGCAGACTACCGTCTGACAGGCGACATTTTTTACCGCATTACCCCGACTGCTGTTTACGTGAATTGGGTGGATGTTGGGTACTACAATAACCACGACGAGCGTACCGTAAGCTATCAAATTGTCTTTTCTGAAGACGGCTCAGTCGCCGTTGGTGGAGGAACAGGCAATGTGCAGATGTGCTATGAAGACATGCAGTGGGCACACGGCGATGTGGGTGGCAGTGGCGGGTGCTGCGGAACAGACCCTGCAACTGTTGGTGTCGACGTTCAAAACAACCAAGACAATTTCGTGCAATTCGGGCGTTTCAACTTCACCGACGACACCTACAACGGGCCCTATGGAGCCAGTGAAGCCGAACAAGACGGTTGCCTCTGGCTGAACGGAAAGGACCTCTGCATCAATGTTTCTGGTTCAGACCCAAACCAATTGCCCATTCCCACGTCAACCCCAGGCAATGGTTGTGCCGACACTTTGTTTGTCTGTCTGAACGACACCCTTGATCTGAACATTGGATTTTTGGCGCCGGAATCGGACCAGACCGTGAGCATTGAAATCTCCGATGTTCCCGCCTTGACCAACAACGGAACCTACGAGGAAAATGGCATCACTTATTTGGACGCCTATCTCGCAGGTACAACCGGCAACGTCGGTGTTTACAACATCGAAATCACCGCCACTGACGACGGAACGCCAGCGGCGACGACGGCATTGAATTACGTGGTTCAAGTGCTCGATGTTGAACTCCCCACCCTCACCGTAGAAGGGGACCTCAGCATCTGCTCCGGACAGGAGACCACGATCACCTGCAACGACGACTATGACAGTTACTTCTGGTCGCTTGGATGCTTTGGACCGGAATGCACGTATGAATTTGGCGGGACGTTTAGCGTCACGGCATCGCTCGACATTGGCTGCTCTGCGACGCAGAGTTTTTACATTGACCAAAGCCTTTACTTCTTGCCAGATGTGTGCATTGAACCCAACCCAATTTGTGGCGACGATACTGCAATCGTGACAGTTTGCGACCCAGACATGGACTCCTTTGTCACGTACGAGTGGGATGGAGACTGGAACGGTGCCGGTGGTGAAATCGTAGTCCCCGCCACTGAGCTTGGTGACACCGCGATTGGCGTGACTCCAGGTTCCTTCCGGATTCTCATCACCAATGACGACGGTTGCCAAGGGCAGCGTGTATTCAATGTGGAACAAGTAACTCAGGTGATTCCAGACATCACCATCCCTCCAGTCTGCGACAGCCTCTACAGTGTTCAGTTCGAAGGTGGATACACGACACCAGATGCCGGCCCACTGCTGATCTATATGGTCTCTTCAGAGTCCACGGGGTGGGGAGGCGACAATTACCTTGAAGTCAACATCACCGATGCCGACGGCAATGTTGAGACGTTTATTCTCGCCAGCTTTGAGGTGTTCACCGCACACACAGACATCCAAGTGTCTCTGGGCAGTCAGGTGGACATCACCATGGTCACAGGTTCAAACGCACCTGTCGACGATTTCAGCTTTACGGTCTACAACTGCACAACCGCCAACCCTGAGCCAATAGACGACCTCCCCGCGGGTGGTGGTCTCGTTTACTCCGCGACAGCAGACTGTGTTGTAGATCCTGTTGGAGGCTCTTGGAGCGTGAGCCAAGGCTCTGGCTTCTTTTCTGACCCCACAGAATTCAACACCTTCTTTACCCCGACCAGTGGACTCGGCCTCTACGAGGTCTGTTTCACAGACAACAATTGTGGTTACAGTGCCTGCTACCCGATGGAAACCAGCACAACGCCAACAGGCAACTTGATTGGCCCAGCCGCCAACCTCATCGACGACGACACCTACCTCTTGTGTGACGGTGAGGCGGCCAACTTCCAAATGGACACCACCTTCCAAGGCACACTTGACCCCATTGATTGGCCACAAGCCAACAGTGATCAAGGTTTCTTTGCAGAGTATTCCTTCAACAACCCTGGCGAATACGACCTCTCTGTGACCTTGAGCAACTTGTGCGGCACATTTGATTTTCCGTTCACCATCATCAGTTCAAATCAAGCGGATCCAGCGCTCGAGGACGTCGTTGTTTGTGAAGATGGCGTGGAAGTGACCCTTGACGCAGGCCTAGACCCCTCCATAGATGTGGACCTCCAATGGACGCTCGACAATGGCAACATCAACGGCGCCAACGGTTTCATCTTAACCACAGACGAAGCTGGAGAATATTGCATCGAGGCCACCAATGAATGTGGAACAGCTGAAGCCTGTGCCGATGTTCAGGTCTTTGTGCCCATTCCAAGCCCCCTTCCCAACTATAGCTTGGACTGCGAAGGTGGAAACACGGTGCTCATCGACCCCTTGACAGACAACGACTGGACGGTAACCTGGGAGGATGGCACGGTGGCCAACACCTACACCGCGACCTTCAATCCCCATCACGAAACCTGGATCTCTGCCACGTTTGAAGACCCCCTCGGCTGCACCTCGTTCGACGACAGCACTTTTGTTTGGATGGGCTATCCTGTCGACCTAGGCACACCCGAACCCACCATCCTTCCTTCCGAAGGACCCCTCTTCCTGTGTCCTGAGATTCCCAATACATTCGAGCTGAACAGCACACACGCTGTCGAGTGGAACTGGACCATACAAGTGCAAGGACAAGCATCGAGCTCAGTGATCATTCCTGGGTTGAACGGCGACAACGTCACTTTCACCACGGCACAATTCCAAAGCATCTTGGATTCCTCCTATTACAATTACCCCCTCGTTCTCACAGGAACCGGATACAACCCCTGTTCAACAGGAGGTCAAGGGAGTGAGTGGCAGGTGGAGTGGGACAACTGTGACATCACCATCCCGAACATTTTTACCCCGGGAACAGCCGAAGGGTCTTTTGGAAAGAACGACACCTTTGAAGTCAAGGGCCTGCTGAAATACAATGGGGCCACCCTCGCTGTTTACGACCGTTGGGGCAACCAAGTTTACTACTCCGACAATTACGACAACCAGTGGGATGCCCGAGGCGTGTCTTCTGGAACCCACTACTACCTGTTGACCCTGCCCAATGGCCGGGACTTCAGCGGAGATGTCATGATTGCCCGTTGATTCGGAAAGGTGGCAAAAGCCAGAACGCACTTCGTTTGCAGTGATTGCGGACACGTGACCGGTCAATGGGTCGGTCGATGCCCGAGCTGCAAGGCTTGGAACACCGTCAATGAATTTAAAGAGTCGGCAAATCCGCGCATGGAGCGGGCTGCCGTTGCGGCTGGCGTAGCAGAAGCACGGCCCCTTCAAGACTACACCGAACAGACCAGCCACAGGATCGGAACCGGCGAGAGCGAATTCGACCGGGTTCTTGGTGGCGGTTTGGTGCCCGGCGCATTGGTGCTTTTGGGAGGTGAGCCCGGCATTGGAAAGTCCACATTGAGCCTGCAAACCGCCATGAAAGCGGCGGGCAAAGTGCTGTACGTTTCTGGAGAGGAAAGCCCCGAGCAAGTTCGATTGCGAGCCGACAGATTGGGTCTTTTGGGCCCAGACCTGCTCATCCTCCCAGAAACATCAACTGAAGGCATCGTGAAGGCGGTCAAGGAGCACAAACCAGACTTGCTTTTCGTGGACTCCATCCAAACCCTCCATACGCCGCGAGTGGAGAGTGCCCCGGGAAGTGTGGCCCAAGTGAGAGAGTCCACCGCAGAGCTCATTTTGGCCGCCAAGCCACTTCAGCTTCCCGTGGTTCTCATTGGTCACATCACCAAAGAAGGCGCCATAGCAGGGCCCAAAGTGCTCGAGCACATGGTGGACGTTGTGTTGACGTTTGAAGGGGACAGACACCACGCTTATCGCATCCTAAGGGCCGTCAAAAACCGATTTGGGTCCACCCAAGAAATTGGAATTTTTGAAATGCGTGGTGACGGTTTACATCCCGTTACCGACCCCTCTGGCGCATTGCTCGGAGACGCGGGTTCTCGACTCAGTGGAACCGCACTCGCTGTGGCCATCGAAGGTGCACGGCCCATTACGGTGGAAATCCAAGCCTTGGTGAGCAGTGCTGTTTATGGCACCCCTCAGCGGTCGGCGACGGGATACAACCTGCGGCGACTCAACATGCTGCTCGCGGTGCTCGAAAAGCGCTGCGGTTTCAAACTGGGTACATCAGACGTCTTCTTAAACTTGGCGGGGGGAATTCGACTCGAAGATCCCGGGATTGACCTCGCAGTGGTCGGCGCCATCCTAAGCAGCACGCTGGACCTCACGTTGGACCCCAAAACCGCCATGTGCGGCGAAGTGGGATTGACTGGAGAAGTTCGGCCCGTCGCCCGCATCGAACAGCGCATGGCCGAGGCGGCGAAAATGGGCATGAAACGGCTAGTTGTGAGCGGGCTCGGAAACAATGAGCCACCGCCACCAAAAGGCCTTTCTCTGGTGAAGGTGACCCGTGTAGGCGACCTCCAGAAAGTGCTCTTCTGACCCGGTCAATCGGACAGGCCTGCAACCACGACCACAAACTCTCCTTTGGGCGCGTGCTCAGTAAAATGAGCTTGGACTTCTGCTGTGGTTCCACGCACTGTCTCTTCGAACTTTTTAGACAGTTCACGGCTCACGCTGATCATCCGGTCTGGGCCACAATGGGCCACCAACTCCCCCAGCAGTTTCACCATTCGGTGGGGAGATTCATAAAGTACAGTGGTGCGCTTTTCTTCCGCCAAGGCTTTAAGCCGGGTCATGCGGCCTTTTTTGTGGGGCAAAAACCCTTCGTAGACAAACCGATCACAAGGCAATCCGCTGACCACCAAAGCCGGCACGAAAGCGGTTGCCCCCGGAAGGCAAATCACCTCTACGCCCGCTTCTATGCAGGCCCGAACCAAGAGGAATCCAGGATCACTAATGCCCGGTGTCCCCGCATCACTGCACAAACAAGCCTGCGCTCCCGCAAGCAATGCCGCCACAACATCCTCCAACACCTTGTGTTCGTTGTGTGCGTGGAAAGGCCTCAGCCGAGCCTCAACGCCTTTGAGCCTCAAAAGCGACCCCGTCGTCCGGGTGTCTTCGGCCAAGACAAAATCTGACGCCGCAATGGACTCCATGGCCCGCGGGGTGAAATCCCCAAGGTTTCCGATGGGCGTGGGCACCACGGTTAACATGGAGCATACCTCCTTTGAACGCGCTCCAAAAATCGCAATACCGTCGGGTCTTCCTGATCCCACGTGTCAAAACCAGGGACGTGTTGTTTGAGCCACAACAAAGCCAATTGATAGTCTCCCGCATTGTCTAACGCGTCCAAAACACGGTCAAAAAGCACCGCGTCATCTTGAAACAAGCCTTTGATGCACTCGTATTTCTCGACCAGGCTAAACGCCTTGCGTAAGTCGCCAATCGCTTTCATTTCCATGTGTTCAGCCAACGACGGTGCGTTGTCCTCGGGCGGTGTTGATTTGCCTTCATGCTTTGCCGACGGCACATCTTCCGCGACCGCGACGGGCTCAAGAACTTCCTTCTGCTCCACAACGGAATCGGGAGCCTCTTCATCGGGTACAATAGAAAAGTCGTCCTCGACTTCTGACCAGTCTTCCTCAGCGACCTCGGAGACTTCTTCCGCACCCAAAGCGACCTCGGAGACTTCTTCCGCACCCAAAGCGACCTCGGAGACTTCTTCCGCACCCAAAGCGACCTCGGAGACTTCTTCTGCATCCACAACGGGCTCAGGGGACACAGCGGCACCCGCCCTCGGCTCTGCGGCAAAGTCAAACAAGTCCGGGGTTCCGGCCAATCGGCGGGCGTCTGCTGCTTGCTCTGCTTGCTCTCTGCTCACCTCCTCAATGGCGTCAATCAAAGACGTTTGATAAGCCGCCCCAATTCTAAAGGGGCGAACAGGTTGTCTTTCTATGGCCTGCTCATCTGCACCGCCTTGGGGTCCTTTTCTTCTGACCTCGTAGGCAAACTCGTGCGCCTTAAAACGAAGCAAAACCAGTCGGTCACAAAGCTCTCTCGCGTCATCAACCAGAGGCGTTAGCTCTTCCGGCTCCAATTTTCCTGCCCTCAACTTTTGCAGGCCCGCTTCCAGGTCACCCACCAAGTCTTCCAAATTCTTGAATCCAGCCATGTTCAATCTGTGCTCTTTCCGTTCCGAAACTACCGGCGCAATCCACAGCTGCTGCACCTGTTTAAAGGCTTCATCAACGGGGCACCGTGAATGCCAATACAACCTCATGACCGCCGCCAAGGACACGGGCCAAACTGCCCGTCGCCCAATTCCGGTTGTAACTGAAGGTCAGTTGATTGTTCAATTTGATTCCCGCACCCAAATGCGCGGCTCCTGCTGACCGATAGCCCAACATGGCCCAATACTCTCCTTGGCGATCCACCTTTAATGCCCCAGACACCTCTGCCGGAATTGGCCTCAAGTGCTGGAACTGCAGCACAGGTGTCCAACCCCACTGCTCGGTTCCGAATCGATAAGCCACCATTCCCCTCAGGTGGGATTCCAATTGAGACTCCATGCCCGTCCCACTGTAAACAGGAAGGTTCCCTCCGAGAACTTGTCCTGCAGAAATGGCGATGTTGAGTCGGTCATTCGAAACCCACAAGCCAGCACTGGCGTCAGGCACGCCAACCGCTTGGTAGGTGTCTCCCAAGGCTGGGTCTCCCGCCTGCTCAAAATCAATGCGATTTCCGTCAATGGCGAATTGGGTCCAGCCGATGCCTAGGCCAAAAGACATGCGCAGGCCCTGTGTCCAAAACGTAGAGTAAGAAAGTCCCGCGTGCGCGCCAGCCATGCGGGTAGGACCTGCAACGTCACTCCAAAACCGAGCCCCCCAAGCCAACGCATCCGAACCGGTTGGGGAGGTGATGGCCAAAGAAGTCGTTCTGGGGGCCGATGCCACCCCGCTCCAAGGGCTTCTCTGCCAAATGCTCACCCGAATCAAGGTGTCCGACGCTGCCGCGGGATGCGCATCAAAGGCGTGATCCAGTGGCAGTGTCGTGACGGGCATTTGTTGGCCCGAAACCGCCCAGTTGAGACAGAAAAACAAGGCCAACGTGCCCACGTGAAGTCCGGTGGAAAAAGTGGTTCTGATCATCCTCATCTCATCAAGGTGATGGGCCCCGTCCACTCTGCTTGTAAAGCAGGTTCATCGACGCGGATGTGATAGTAATACGTTCCAACAGGAACTGGAATGCCCCCCAGTGTGCCGTCCCAAGACCCCTCATCCGCGCCTTGGGTCAAAAGAACGTCTCCCCAACGATTGAACAAGGTGATTTGAGCACTTGGGTACTGGTCCAAGCCCCCCAAGTTCCAACGGTCATTGATCCCATCTGCATTGGGCGTAAAGCCCGAGGGAATGTCCAAATCCTTCAACACCTCAATCAACACAGTGTCGGAAGAGAAGCACCCCTCGCTGGTGAATGCCGTTAACAAGAACAACGTTGACTCAAACAACCCCTGTGTCGCCGTGGCCCCCAATTCCGGTGAAAGGACCTCCTCTGACGGCGCCCACACATAACTCCAGTCCAAGTTGGGTTCAGACCCAATGGAGGTTGTTCCGCCTTCTGGTATGGTCTGATCCACTCCAGCATTGGGCACTGGCAAAGACAAGCCTGTCACTTGAACGGTGTCTGATCGAACGCAGCCCAATCTAGAGGCCGTGAACACCCACTGAGCGGACCCCTCAAAAACGACAAAACCTGGCGCGTCCAAACCGGGGCCGCTGGTTGAGTCTGGCAACAGCCACAAAGTTTGCGTGGCGCCTGATGACACCGCCTCCAAAAACAACACTTGACCTGCGCACAAAGCGGTGTCCGAAGGAACACTGAGCGCGACATCTCCTTGCGCAACCAATGGTATCGACTCAATCTCTCCTGTGCACCCGGCACCGTCCAAGACCACAATGGCATAATCGCCATCCCCAAGGCCGTCCAGCGTTGGCCCTTCTCCCACTTGCTGGCCTTCGAAGAACCAATTGAACGACCAACCAGCGGGGGAACCTGTGCCCCCAGAGGCGCTTGCATAGAGCGCGCCGTCCACATCCCCCAAACAACTCGGGCGACTCAAGCTGTCCAGCGTTACAAACAGCGCTGGCGGAGCCTCAACCGTGACCAGCAACACTGCCGGACAACCCGCTTCATCCAAGGCGGTGACTTCATAAACCCCGGGGCCAACCCCCTGAACCGTATCCCCCACGGACACCGCACCAAACGGGCCAGAAAAGGTGAAGTTGACGCTGCCCGTTCCATTGGCTGTGGTCAAATAAACGCTCCCATCTTCACTGTATGCGCAAGAAGCGGAGTCCACTTCAGCAGAAAGAAGAAATTCACTCGCGGGATCAATCAAAATGGTGTCCACTGCCAAACACCCCAAGGAGTCCGTCAAGGTTATTGGATAGCTTCCTGGCACGAGAAAGGGAAGGGAAAAATCGTCTGCCGCCCCTTCGACCTGGACTTCATAAGGCCCCACACCCCCAAACGGAAGCAGTTCAGCCTGTCCAACAAGCGCTCCTCCACAACTCGGTTGAATCAGCTCCAGTGTGACCCCCAAACCTGTCGACAAAGGCACAAGCGATACGGTGGTGTCCACAATGCACCCGGCATCATCTGCAATTTCGATGGTGTACTCCCCAGAGGGCAATGGCCCAATGGACGCCCCTTCCCCAATCAAAGTGTCTCCAGAAAGTGTGGTTCCAAACCAGTGTGCCTCGATGGGCAAAACGCCACCCACACTCAGGCCGACCACTTGGCCTGTGTCCGCTTCGCAAAAAGGCGGGGTCACCGTTCCCGTCCATGAGAGTGGGTCGGGCAGCAGCACTGACGCCGTTCCATTTGACCCACATCCCTCACCCAAACTTGCCGTCCAACCGTAATTCCCCTCCGGTAAGTTGTTCCAGGCCCACGTTCCTTCCCCCTCCAAGGTTTCTGTGAAATCGGCCGGCAACCCTCCCAAAAGAACATTGGCTTGCGCTGCGTTTCCAACAAGGTGCAACACCACATTGGCCGTTGCCACTCCTTCCAAACAATCCCCTGGTTCCACTTCTGATGTCACAGTCAAGCCACCCGCCAAGTCCAAATCAGCTTGACCTTCGCTCACGCAGCCTTGGCCGTCCGTCACCGTCCAATTGTATGACCCCGCCGCCAGCTCAAGCCATTCTGCGGTATCCGGTCCATTGGACCATTGGACCGATAAATCCCCAGTTCCACCAGAGGCCGAGAGACTCACCGCTCCATCCATTGTGCCCGCGCAGCTCTCCGGCTGAACCAACACGTCAACTTCGATGACTGGAGGTTCGATGATGGCGATCAACGTGTCCGCTGAACAGCCGCGTTCGTCCACCACACCCACGGTGTAGGTTCCCGCGATCAGGTTTTCAAAAGGAGCCAAAACCAACCCTTGCGGCCCCTGCGCTCCCAAATTCAAGATGCCCGTTCCCCCGACAGCCTCCGCCATGATGGCGCCATCCGTATTTCCAAAGCACACGATGTCCGTTGCGTTGGCAACCAATGACAAAGGCGGAGCCAGCAGGAGTTCAATCAAAGTGTCCCGTTCGCAACCCGCACCATCCAAAACCGACAACGTGTATTGGCCGGGCATCAACCCCGACGTGTCTGCCGTACTCCACGACACCGAGCCCTCGGCGCTTTCCCCGCTGTATTCGATGGGCCCCAAGGCGCCTTCAACCGATACAGACACACTGCCCGGAGATTCATCGCACGCAAAATCAAAGGTCTCGACAGACCAATCAAAGAGTGTAGCGCCTTCGATGAGCACCTCCTCTTCCACCTGACAAACACCGTCACTCACCACGATCACGTATGACCCAACTTCCAACGCTTCCCAAATCGCGAGGGTTCCATTGGACGAGGTGGGGGGGCCTTGGGTCGCCTCAAAAAAGACATATGTCCCAGACCCTGCCAAAGCCAAAACTTGAATCTCTCCTGCGCCGCCGCACCCTGCAGGTGTGACATCCACTTCGATGGAAATCAAGGGCAAAACCGTGAACGTGGTGTCTGCTATGCACCCCCTTTGATCGGTGGCAGACAAGACATATGAACCCTCGGAGAGAGAGGCCCAATCCCCTGAATCAACGGCGCCTGAGGGGCCCTCGAGAGACAAGACAACCGGCGGGTCTCCCCCCGCAGATGTCGCAGACAATGCAGCAAGACCGGTCGTGCAGTCGAAGGCCAAACCGTTCCATTCCAGCGTCAATGCGGGCAGCGCAAGCACCTCAACAACCAAACTGGCTTCGCATCCACTCAAGTCTGTCAACTCAGCAGAATAACTGCCTGGCGTTAACCCCACCAATTCAAGGCCAGATCCCACATCTCCATCGGGTCCCGTCCAATTGACTTGGTAATCAGGAACGCCACCCATGGCCGTGCTCAACACAGCACCATCCGTTCCAGAACACCCAACGGGCGTTGCAAATGCAGTAAAATCGATCGGTTCAGGATCCACAAGGACAAATCCAACGGCCGCGGTACAGCCCAAGTTGTCACTGACCGAAACGGCATATTCTCCTGCAGTCAAGTTGTCGATTGACGCGCCCACCGTCGGGTCCACGTCGCCTGTCCAAAGCACTGAATACTCGGGCGTTCCTCCTTCAACAACAGCCATGGCTTGGCCATCGGCGTCACCAAAACAAGAGGGCGGATTTGCCAGCACAGAGACGCTCAAACTGTCTGGAGCCAACAGCGTGACCACGGTGTCCACAGTGCACCCTAACTGGTCTGAGACGCCCAATCCATATGTGCCAGAGGGCAAATTGCCAATCGAAAGCGCCGACCCAATCAACTCTTGGGTGGCCACGTTGAACCACCCCGCCAAATAGGGGCCAAGGCCCCCTTCAGCCACTGCGTCAACAGAGCCTGTGCCCTCCAAATCTCCTTCCGCGCAAAGCGGTGAAGTCAAAGTCAAGGTGAGCGAAACCGGCTCTGGGTCGACCAAAACGACCGTGCCGCTGGACATACAACTGTTCGCGTCCTGCAATTCGAAGGCGTAACTGCCTGCAGAAAGGCCCGTCAAGAACTCCCCTGTGGCCACATCTCCACTGGGCAAGGTCCATGTCACACTGTAATCTGCGGTTCCGCCCACAGGCACAATGCCTGCGGTTCCATTGGACAATCCAGAACACGTTGGGGGCGCTTCAAAAGACGCGCCAACGAGCAACTCTGGTTGCTCCACATCCACACTTCCAGCACCAATGCAACCATTGGTCGCCAAAACAACCACGGTATACTCCCCTGGCGCCAAGTCTTGAATGGTCCCAACCTCGGGGCCCGCAGAGGAGAACCCGTTCGGACCCGACCAAGTATACAAGGCCGCGTCAGCAAAAGTGGCAGACGCTGTTCCGTCCTCATCTCCAAAGCAACTGACTCCGGTGGAGGCCATGTCAATGCTGACCGGCGGAGGGTCAGACAAGACGACACTGGTGGACATGCTGCAGCCGCCGGTGTCTGACGCGGTCACGAAATACTCCCCCGTTCCCAAGTCCGAGATGTTCGCTGTATTTCCAACAATTGTGCCACTGGAATTTGTCCAAACAAAGGAAAAGCCACCACCCAAACCGCCAGAGGCGACCGCTGCGACAGACCCATCTTCAAGGCCGCTGCAACTGGGGTCTGTGCCAAAAGCCAAAACCTCTACAGGGGGAATCTCCACCGTCACCATGTCTTGATCTTGACACCCATTGGCGTCTAAAGCCGAGATGAGCACAACCCCTTCGCAGATGCCGGTGCCTGTGGCGCTGGTTTCGGCCGCATTGTGCGACCAATCAAACGTGACATCACCCGTGCCAAAGTTTGCCGTGGCCTCAATCACCCCAGAGCAAGGATTGTCGCATGTGGGAAGCTGCACAATGGAAGAGGTGATGAAGAATGGAAACGGCTCATTCAAAGTCACCCCCAATGCGCTGCATCCCGGAACAAACGCGAGGTAGCTGCCCGGGCCAAGCCCTAACTGGACCACGCCAAACAGCGTGTCGTCCTCGAACAACCAATACACCTCATCCGGATCCTCCCCCGTCGGGACTGCCACAGTCAAAACACCATCATCGGCGCCACTGCATGTAATGGGTTGAAGGATGTCAATCTCAGACGGACACTGAGCAGAGACCCCCTGGATCAATGCAAACGACAGCAATAGACAGAGCCCCTGGAAGAACAAGCGCACTGGCCCCTGATTTGGCAAGGGCGGCATTAAACTGTATTCTCCAGGACACTTCTTCATCGGCAACTCTTTGTGCTACGTGACAATCGTTGTTGGGGTTCCATGACGTTCATTGAAAGGCAGCACAGGGAACATGACCACCCCTGACCGGACAGGCCAAAATGCCCAGTGTGACCTCATGGGTGCTCGAAGCCGCTTGTTGCAATTCCCCCACGTTCCAGTCATAGGCGTACCCCAATTTGACGTTCTCTGTAATCTGCAAATTGAACAGCCCAAACAGAGCGGACTCGTTCCGATATCCCACACCAAAGCGAATGGCATCATCATAATCGAACAACGCCTGAACGTCCACGGCAACGGGCGCGCCCGCAGCGAAGCGCAAAGAACCTGCTGGGTGAAAACTCCAAGGTCCCTCCAATCGAATCAAGGATCCTCCATAAAACCCAACATGACGACGGAAACGGGTGTCTAAACCCCATTGATCAACAGAAGGCTCAATCAAATTTTGAATGGACAGTCCCCAGAAAGTGTACTTGTTGTAAACCCAAAGGCCAAAATCCATCGTGGGGGCCAAAAGTTGATTGGCACTGGAGGTAATGGCTGGGTCGTTGCCCGCTTGGAAATCTGGCAAAACAATGTTGCTCAGGTTCAAGCGGTACTGCATAAACCCGATCGCTGCCCCAGCAGCCAGCCGCCACCCTTGGGCCATTTTGAGGTGATACGCATACGCCAAGTCGAGTTGAGTAAAACCATAGGGGCCCGCAGAATCGTCGGTCACTCGGCCACCAAAACCATGGATTCCACCGCCCGCAGAACGTGCGATTTCGCCTTGAAGATTGGCAAAGGCTGTTTGCGGAGCGCCATCAAAACCAGCCCACTGCTGGCGGAACCCAGCCTTGAGCTCCAAACAGTCGGTGAAACCAGCGAAGGCTGGGTTTTCCTGAAAATAGTTGAATTGCCAGTTGGTGCGCAGTGGCAGTTGCTGGGCAGACCCGTTCCATGCTGTTCCCATCAGGACAACACACAAGGCCAACGGGGAGAAAATAGAAAGTCCCTTCATCGAATGATGGCCACGTGACCAGTTTCCGGCGGGATCGGAAGATCCGCGTCGTTGAGTTCAATCACATAGTAATACGTGCCGGGTGTCAAGGGCTTCCCTGATCTGCCCGTACCATCCCATGACTGAGCGTAACCAAGGGACCTGTGCACCAATTGTCCCCATCGATTGAACACCTCAACCTTGGCGCCAGGGAAGGCGGCAATGCCGTCTATTCCCCAGAAATCGTTGATGTTGTCGCCGTTTGGCGTGAAACTATTGGGGACCCCGATGGGAGAACCGACCGTGACCGTAACCGAAGTGGACACCAAACACTCTCCAATCTGTCCATCTACCTGATAGGAGATCGTCTCGGCAGGCGTCACCATGGTGCTGGCCTGGGTGGGGTCTGAGAGGTAAAAGTTGGGGGACCACACATAGCCAAAAACGGGGTCACCACCCTCCACGGAAAGTTCGGCAGAGGCGCCAGAAATAAGGGTGTGGTTGCAGCAGGCGTCCAGCGTCACGCCATCGCCCTCCAACTCCACATACATGCCGCACATGGCGTCGGCAGGATCGTGCTGGGTTCCAATCAACAAGAAATATTCGCTGTTTTGCTGCAAGGTTGACGATTCCCAGACCAGGTCATCTATCCCAGAAACACAGGGGCCCATGGCCGTGAGGCCAGCCGGGTCACATGGGTCTCCGGTGGCGCTGACCACGACTGCAGATAACGTGTCAGGCCCGAGCAGGCCATCACAAGCCACTTCCGTGATTCGAATTCGAGCCGAGCCCAGATTCTCGAAATTGTGATTGGACCGAAAGCGCAGAACCGCCACGTGTGTGGCGTCAATGCAATCGAAATTCAAGAACGCGTCTGCGCCATCAAGAACGAAGACAGATGTCGGCGCCTCCGGGCAGAGGGTTTGAGGGTCTGAGCAGGTTTGGGCCCAAAGAGGGAGTCCTCCCGCCATCAGCGCGATGGCAGCCAAAACATGCCGAGGGTTGAATGTGCACATGTGTATAATTCGAAGGTAGCCGCGACACGCGCCCTTCATCAGGCGCCGTGAGGTATTATCCACAACGGAGGGTGGGGACAGAACGTTGTCCGAAACCTCAGTCGGCCAACGCGATCAACACAGTGTCTTTTTCCACCGCTTGTCCAGCCTTAACATGGATGATGCCAACCGCTCCCTCTCCTGCTGAGCGAAGCACGTTTTCCATCTTCATGGCCTCCAGAACCAACAACGGCTCCCCTTCTGTGACTTGCTGACCTTCGGCAACAAGAACCTCGAGAACCTTTCCTGGCATGGGCGCCCGAAGCTCTTTTGATGCCCCAGCTTGAACATCTTCGAGGCCCATTCGCTCCATCAGTTGCTCCCGCAGACCATGACGGGTCCACACCGCATTCACTCCGTCCAGGTGCACTTCCCAACGGCCAGAGTCCGATTGGTGCAACGCCACACGGTGATTTTGTTGTCCCAACCTCACCCACCAAATTCCACGGGCATCCCGATGAACATTGGCTTGGGGTGGTGCGGGAGGAGCGTTGTTCCCCTGAAGATCACGGAAGGCGGACATGGCCTGCAATTTACCGCGGAACCCGACCCAAATTGCAGGCCATGGCCGGACTCTATGTGCACATCCCGTTTTGCGCCAAAGCGTGCACCTATTGCGACTTCCATTTTACAACCAAATTGAGTGACCGTGACCGCATGGTAGAGGCCATCGTTCAAGAACTCCGACTCTCCTTGCCTGAATGGCGCGGAGACACGTTCAATACCCTTTATTTCGGTGGCGGAACACCGAGTCTTCTCCGTCCAGCAGCGCTCCAGCACATTGCAGAGGTGGCCTTTTCCGAGGCAGATTGGGACCTGAAAGAATGGACACTCGAAGCCAACCCCGAGGACCTGGACCAAGCCACACTAGATGGGCTCAGGCATTCAGGGGTTGACCGCCTGAGCATTGGCGTTCAAAGTTTTCAGCCCGACGTGCTTGACTGGATGAGGCGCGCCCACGGTGCCGAAAAGGCAGAGCAAGTGGTGCTCCATGCCGCAGCAGCGGGCTTTGACCACCTCTCTTTGGATCTCATCTACGGAGTACCGGTGGGAAAAACAGACCGCTGGTCGGAGGATGTTGCGCGGGCCTGTGCCTTGCCGGTGGACCACATGAGCTGCTATATCCTCACCGCAGAGCCCAAAACGCGATATGGCGACCAACTCTCCAAAGGCCAAATCGTAGCCCCACCCGACGACAGCGTCGTCTCGGAATACGGGTTCCTTTGCAAAGCATCTAAAGCAGCGGGCTTCTCTCATTACGAAGTGTCCAACTTCGCCCGCCCCGGTGGAGAAAGCCAGCACAATAGCGCCTATTGGTCTGGCACGCCATATCTCGGAATAGGTCCAGGAGCACACAGCCATCGACACACAAAGCGCTGGTGGAACGGCCGCTCCAACGCTCGGTACATGCAAACCGCAGAATCCCAGAACCTAGAATTGCAGCGAGAAGAAGAAGTGCTGTTGCCGACAGACCAATTCAACGAGGCCTTGATTACAGGACTCCGTCGCGCAGAAGGGGTTGATCCAAACGCACTTCTGCAAGCCTCAGGGCTCGATGTTCGGGCCCAATCGGCGCTGTCAAACTTGCTCAAAAAAGGCCATTGCGAATGGCATCAAGGCCACTTGCGCATTCCAGAGGTCAACTGGCCAATGGGAGATGCCATTACACTGGAGTTGATGGTTTAATCGCCTCAATCGACGTCTTTTAGACGGCGCCTTTTTTTAAGGAAGACATCCAAAAACACGCTCAAAATCAGGACGGATGCCCCGCCGTAAAACCCAGGTGGCATCACCTCGTCGTCCCCAAAAATCAGCAGCGCCAATCCAATCGCATAGAGGGGCTCAAGGTTAATCGCCATGGCCACTGTAAACGGACTCAATACGCGCATGACCGCGACGGTGACTGCAAATGCCAAGGAGGTCGCAACCAGGCCTAAAATCAACAACCAAAGCCAGTCGTAAGCACTGGGCCAAATGGCATTCCCCCCCCCGGAAAACGCCATCCAAAGGGCCAAAACAGCGCAGGCCACAGTCAGCTCAAGACGCGACACGGAAAGCGAGCTCGCGCGCTGGCTCCAAACACTATTGAGGGTGCCA
>Ga0209092_10000941_pt1 | contig 29485 bp, 12 predicted proteins | sample FraStrMetagenome_FD_187446 | JGI IMG/M metagenome (GOLD analysis project Ga0209092, IMG submission 187446) | Marine eukaryotic phytoplankton communities from Arctic Ocean - Fram Strait ARC3M Metagenome (SPAdes) (version 2) | ecosystem: Environmental > Aquatic > Marine > Oceanic | place: Fram...
CTCACGTTGTCACGTGATTTGACACTAAAAATGTCAGAATTTCAAATGATTATATTTTCGTAGTAACTTCCTAGCGTGCTAAGGAATTTGGGCTCATAACCAGTTAAAATAGATGAACAACTTTCGTTATTTTATAGATTGTGGGCAAGTCAAAAGACTTGCCCAAGTTAATATTAAAGGCATATAGATCTACGCTACTACTAAAATATGTATGTAAAATCTAAGCTTGTAAGAATCCCATATAACTCAATTCTCCCTCTCAAGCGTCAGATTTTACCATCCTAAGATTAACTCCCTTTTCTCTCGGAAGTCCTTGGCGGTCAAACCTTTTGTAAAGATATCAGCCTTTTGCAATTTCGTACTAATAGGAAACATTTCAATCTCTCCCATCTTAATTTTGCTCTTAAACCAATGGTATTTAACCCCAATGTGTTTAGTCCTTGGCATCAATTTAGGTAATGCCGTCACTGCGTGTTTCAAAGCTGCATGATTATCCTCATAAACTTTGCTTATCTTTGATACCGAGTTTCTCTTAATTCCTCCATTCTCTTCAATTTCTTTTATCAACTTTCGATTTCCAATCAATTCTCGCATTCCTAACGAAAGAGCCATATATTCGGCTTCCATTGTAGACAATGCTATCTCTTGCATCAGTTTCGATTTCCAGGTTACGGGTACTCCTCCCAACGTAACTATCCACCCTGCCCTGCTTCTGACACTTGATGGATCATGTGCTTCCTCCTTTGTGAATAATCCTGCAAAATCTGCATCTGCGAACATATCCATAGCTAATTCCGGATCAGGTTTCATTATCATCCCTCGATCTTTGGTTCCTTTAAGATAGCGTCCAATTCTTTTCAAGGCCTTCTCATGGATCCGGCGAGGGTCATTTGAGAAACGAGCGCATTGATTCACGGCGAATGAGATATCAGGTCTAGAGTTAGTGGCCAAGTACATAAGCATTCCAACCACTGATCGATAGTTCCAACTCTCAGATTTGGGTGGACCATCTAGGTCTTTGGTCAAACATCCCTTTTCAGCCGGTGTTTCTTTGGATGAACTATCTTGTAATCCCATTGCTTCTAACACTCGTTGAATAAGTCCAGTTTGGGTCAGTTCTACATGGTCCGTTTTCTTAATAATTAGGATTCCGAGGAAACCCGCCACATCGTCTTCTTCTTCAATCAAGAAACTATCTGGTTTTGCTTCCTTCAAAGAGGCTATTTCCTTATCAATACGTTCCTTTGATGTACTGAAAAACAGACAATCATCTACATAGATCAGACACATTATATTATTCTTAAAGAATAGACATGGGTCGATATCAGATGCTTTCCACTTCCTTGCCTCCAAATTTGTCTTCAAATGCATGAAGAAATTCAGGGGACTCTGTCTGAGGCCGTAAAGACTTTTCTTCAGTTTCCAAATTTTGTTTGGTTTGGAGTACATTGGAGGTAGTTCAACGTATACATCTTCATTTATCGGTGCATGAACAAACGCGTTAGTATAATCGACTTGTTTTGTGCTCTTCACAAATGCGCGGTCTATATCTTGTCTACGTCCTGGGCAAAAGGAAAAAGAAAACTCAAGCAAACGCACATTACATGTAACCCGATGTCGATTGATCCGGGATTTGGCGAAGAGACACAAGTTGTCAAAATAGAAAATGTTCAAATTGCTCGCAGAATGCTCGGTGTTTATGTTTCTCCAGACGGGGGAAATAAAGAACAATGTAAAATCTTGCGTCAAAAATCAGAGGTATGGGCTACACGAGTGAGATCTCAGCACCTCAGTGCTTATGAGACTTTAATGTCTTACAAGCAGGGAATTATGAAGAGCCTCGAATACCCCACAGGCTCAAGTTATCTTACAAAGAAGCAATGTGATTTCGTTCAATCACCAGCATTGGTAGCATGTCTTCAAAAAAACGGTGTTGTGTCTACAATATCCAGAGACTTAATTTTTGGTGGGCATAGGTATGGATGTCTTAACTTCAAGAATTTGTACACGGATATGGGAACGCAAAAAGTAGAAATGCTCTTGGGTCACATGCGTAAGAATGACAAAACAGGTGGTATATTACGAGTAGCCTTAGGATGTCTTCAACAAGAGGTGGGAACAAGTGTGCCAGTGTTGCAACTCAACTATGGCAAGTTTCATATGGTGTCGACTGATTCGTGGCTCAAGGGTTTATGGAAGTTTCTCCATGATATAGGCGGGGATATAGTTTCTCCAAATGCGTGGACTCCACCAAAAACGTTTAGCAATGACGTGAACATCTCTGAAATAGTGCAAACCTGGAATGTAAGCGATGATATCAAGTACACCATAAATATTTGCAGACTGTTTAAACGGTGTTACTATTTAGGAGACCTGTTAGATGTCACAGGAAAAAAGTTTAAACGACATGCTCTCTCGCTAACACATAGAGGTTTTCATCTACATAAATTTCCCCGAATTCAATTGCCCAAAACTTTCGAAAGCGTATGGACCTTTGCAGTACGAAAAATAATGTGTCAAACTGGAATCGAGAGAAATTTAGGAGATATAGTGGCCATCGCATCAGTGGAGTGGTGCACAGATGAGACTAAAACATTTCTGATTCGCCAGCGGTATGGAAGCCCATCATCAATTCACGTGCAAACCGATCCAAATCACTATAGAAGGATTCCTTCATCTCTTCAGATACCAATTTCAAAATTCTACGCAGTAAGCATTAAGGAATATGGAGAAGTTTATGTCGTCAAGTCAGCTCGTGAGATAAAGCAAGGTGGTCCACTCAGATATGTGGCAAATCCCATCCAAAGGATATTTAAACCATGTCTGCGTTCAAACAAAGATAACTTTATGATTTTTCTCGACTCTCTTCCCGAGGTGTATAGGAGGAACATCGGAGAAATAGAAACGCCATGGAGGGTCCCTCGTCTTGCTCGGTATCTAAGCCAAGGAAAAGTTATAGGAGTAGGTGATGCGTCAGTAGAAGATAATAGATCAGCGCATGCTTACATTTTAGAAAGCACTGATGAAAAGGTATCTGTACAAGGTGCGGCACCTGTAGACAATGATCCAGATGATGCATCGAGCAATAGAGCGGAAAGTTGTGCGGTGTTAGCTTTGCTTACGCTTACCACTGCAGTTTCATTGTTTTTTGACGTTGAAAAACCGAAGATTACGATTTATAGCGACAATAAAGAAGCGATCCGTCATGAACCCATGTCAGGACGAACATATACAAAATTAGTACAACGTGATTCTGATGTAAAACTGGAAATATCGGATTTTCTCCGCCACTCACCAGTGCAAGTCATATTTCGCCATGTGAAAGGCCACCAAGATGACGATGAGGACTTTGTGTATGAAGAAGCTCCACAGGAAGTTCGCCGCAACATAGATATGGACAAGAAAGCAAAGGAGTTTTTAAAGTCGTCTCCGTCCTCACTAACACCGAATAGGCAACCAGAAATGTTCTTTAGTCAAAATCTGGGCCTCTTTCTTGAAGGAACTTTAATCACTGGAGATATTAGAAAACAAATATCTCTTCATCATTATGGACACAAAGTAGAACAACGCATTCAAAAATCACTCAGAATTACGGAGTCAGAAATGAAAATTCTAGAATGGGAAGGGTTTGAAATAGCTTATAGGAGCTTACCGGAGAATGACAAAATATCTCGAATGAAGGTGATTCATCAATATCTTCCTACACGCTCTCTCCTTTACTCCAGGGATGAATCAGTTTCAAATGCATGTATACGTTGTAACACCACGCCAGAAACGTTCAAACATGTTTTTCAATGCAAATGTGACCAAAATTTGTCAAATCATCGACAGTGCTTAGCCCGGCTGCGTCAAAATCTTCGGAAAGCAAAAACACATATTCTTGTCATTAATGCTGTAGCAAAGCTGGTGTCTGATTTTCACCGAGGTGCAAGTAGTCCTTACTCAAGACCTCTGTTGGGCGACAGGACAAAGATCCGTGCAATAAGCCAGGTATACGAACAACAGCGAAGTATAGGGAAAGATGCGCTAATACGGGGGTTCATAGTAAGAAATTGGATGATAGTTCAGAATATTTGTGAAGGAAAAGACAACCTTGAGCACAAGAATTTAGGATGGATGAAAAAGGTGATACGTTCGTTATGGACTTACTCATATGAAATGTGGGTGGGGCGTTGTCAACAGGTGCATGGAAGTACGAAAGGAGCCACTGACAGCATGAATCATCAAGAATTATTGTATTGCATTAGGCAATCTCTCAAAATACCACGAGATGAACTTTCGATTTCGGAGAAAAAATTGCATATCAACATATCGAACGGGATGAGAGTAGCTCATACGAAAACTTTGGCTAGGTGGGTTCGCCTTTTAAAACAAGAGCGATTGAGTACGATACGCCAACGTGGGAATGGAAGTGCCCCTGGTACGAGGTTACAGAAAATTACAAGGTTTTTGAAGCAAAGGGACGGGGCATGAATGATGTCCAGGATGAATTTTTGATATTTCCACGTGTGTTTTTATCCTCTTAGAGGACTCTTTTCATGTGTGTTTTTATACTAATAGAGTACGTACGTGTCGTAAGGCATGTAGACGTAGCGTGAGAGCTGTACATTTTTAGAGCCTCAGCAGCGCGTCGTTAAATAATAAATGAAAATTTCTCCAAAAATAACATTTGTGCACAAGCACAACCATTCATGCTATTGTTGATGCCGCGAAATATATGGAGTATGATCCGGGCTCCCAACAGTTCACGATGCAAGCAATTTAAGATCTTAAAGACGAAGTAGATTCTGATAGAGATTCATCCTTTGAATTTCTGAATGACGAGATGGATCTGGGGGTTTTGTCACAGTTTGACATTGAGGTTACTATCAATGTAAGTATTGACAATAATTCACAAGTTATTTCAGGGGGTGTCAATAAATATGTTTAATAAAGATGCTTGTGTAGTATCAATCACAGCATCACCAATAAACAGTAGTGAACACCAACAGCACATCCAAGATGTTGAAAGCCTTCTACAGAAAGATAAAGCAGAGCTAAAAAACCTTGTAGTCAGGAACATGCAACACCAGCAACATAAGTTACAAAGAAAAGTTCTGATGTTGCGGGTGACAAATGATTTCACCGGTGTCATCCTTCAAGAACACGCGACTCCCTTTGTTGGAAAAGTTATCATCTAACACATATGTTGTAGCTGAATATTAGTTGAGTGTACTAGATCAAGGAGTTGATCAAGTGCAACAAAAACACTAAAAACAAGTTGAACAAAATATATGATGTCAAATCTTAAGTTCAAAACAAAACTAAGTAAGAGAAAAGTAAATACCACTCCTAACCAACAACAACGTATGACTGAGTATCTAGATAATTTACTAATTTAGCAACTGCGCCAGAAATAGAGGATGGCCAACAGTACGGATCAAGTCACACTGTACAACCTAATAAAACAACCCGGATATGGTACACAATCCCTAACGGCATTGACATTAGTACCAAAACAATCAAATCCATGGTAATTTTGCTTTTATGAAACATGTAAGAAAAGCAGAACATATAGTTGGCTTGGAAACCAATGTAAATTAGAAGATGATGAGAAGTTCTTCCAGCTTCTACTACAGTAGGTTGAAAAGCAATTGGAAATTATTCCGAAATGTAATACTATGTAACACTAATAAAGTGAAACTATCAACGTGTGAGCACAGTGGTAATACTTGTTCATTTACTATTGGCCAAGTTTCCCATTAGAAAGTAAATGGTGGAAAGTGTTGTAAATCACTTAATTTTAAAACTTAAAAATCTCCTCTAAAGCAATAAAAGAAGCACCAGTTAGTAATCTGAGTGTAAGAGCTAAGTTGATCTCACCTGAATATAGCCCCACATAACATTGCATTTGCACAACTTAGCCCATGATACTTGCTGGGGTAATTCTTTTGTATGGCTTGTTCACTATTAACATTTTTGGAGTCCTACAGAATCTTTAGTGGCAAAATATAATTCATAAAAATATTTACTAGCCATATTAGACTTTAAGACAGGCTACTTCTTAACCCTCCGTTTATTTGGTTTCAACGCCCTTGATTGTTTACGTAGTTTCTTCCTGTCCACCATACAATAACGCAATGCTATATGCCTTTCCTTTCATCAGGCAATGGTTTTGCATAATGAATGCAGCTGTTACCTTGAACAACTTCATTTTAGTATCAGTTAATGTTCTTGGTGACATGCATGATGCATTCAAAACATCTAAAAAATGTGAAGAGATTAATACAATTATTACGTTTTCTCGGATACAATTTTCTGGCGCGCTCTATCTCATTTCGTTATTTTTCCCTGATATTCTTCATATCAATTCTTTTGTTTGATCTGTCACATTAACGCCATAGTTTTAAGGCACCTATCATGGCAAAAATAGCATCCAAATATACTCCATCAAAACTCAATTTCATATAATATAAACTTTTTATCTACATACATGTTCATCATGTGTATGTTGGATAAAAAATAGACGTCAAAATTTACCATATGGACGGCCCTAATGCTGCCTTCTACTAGTGGTTTGTTTCTGAGTAGTCAATAGGAGGTGGCCTAATTAGTCCACAATTGGCCTAGTTTCAAACACCTTGTTCTCCTCGGCCAAAACAACATGTTTTAATCTGAAATTAAAGATTCAGGAACTGGTTATCATTATCTATTCACCGAAACCTTGGTGGACTAGTTTCAACTTTTGTCACTGGATTTTTTGAAGTATTTGATCAAATCCATTTTCACCATTTTCAGTCCTGTCCAGTGGTAGTCCAGGGTAGTCCAAGAGCTTTTACGTGCAACTTAGTACGCATAATTAGCCTATAATCACTACTTTTAGTACTGCTGTTATCCAATAGGCTAAATTCATGTTGAGATTATATTCTGTATCTTCACAAATATCCAGCACTATCATCCTACATGCGTGTCATTGTACTACGTGAATTCTACTGGATATTCCACCTATGGACTGCTTAGAACCAAACCACTAGAGAGCTATTTTAGTTTTCAGTACTAAATTTGGCGCGGATTGCTTCATTTAGAGGTCTAGAAAAGATTGAAGCCGAATCACGCTAAATAAACCTAATTTGGCTAAATGGTACAGTGAAATTATGCAATAGGGTTACTATTCCTCCGCTAATATTTATTTGACACGTAATACCATGACTGCCCACAATCGCATATATTACATTCTCACATGCAAAACATTGGACGAATATTCGGAAGCTCGTAATGAACATGATACTTCCTCACTATAGGCTTAATTACCTAGTAAAAAAGAGGAATCCCTACGTACCTATTCATAAAAATTTGAAAGAATAGATTCTTTTGCCTTTCCCGCCAAACATTGCTGTACTTTTTTAGTTTGCAAGCTATTGCATGTGTGGCTCTATAATCTGATATAGGGTAATAAACTGTTTTGGTCATTAAGAGGGAGATAGGTTTCCTATACAATCTAAATAAAAATAAAAAATCATGTGCCACAGTATTGTCGTACCGTACCCGATGCTTCAAATAGGTAAAAAAACACTGCATGATGTGATCGATATGAAAACATCAGAATTTAAGTATCTAAGTGACCCAAATTTAGCCTTTCTCATTAATTATACGTATTGCCGTCATCACAGAATATTAATTACCTATGTGGGTTGATAAGACTTAAAAAGCTTCCTTTGACATTTGGATTGACTGAACAACAAACTAAACGAGAATCGAAAGATGAAATCAACTACGACTTTGACATATAATTATGAATTATCAACCACTAATTCTGAGCCTATATCACAAAATGGAGCCCATGATATGATATCTAGATTCATATCTACTCACGACAACTCGCAGCCAGGCATAGGATTATCAGATAATGATAATGATGATATAGCGACCGGGCTTGACATGAAACAATCGCTTATAGGCTGGCAAGTCTTCAAGACACTCGATCAGATACTTCATTCTGTGGAAGATAAGCCAAGATCTATATTTGTTGACTTTCAAAGAATTGGTCTTTTAGGAAAAAAAGACTTACAAAAAACGAACATACGTCTTGCAAATATTGACAACTGTAAAAATTTAGTTTCATGTGATGAGGAAAATTCTTCCCCATTGAAAATCCATGGAGAAAGTTCACAGACATATTTTAAATGCGGCGGAAGTGCCTTAACTAAAGCACCCAAACCCACCGAATTTGGCCAACTTTGTAATCATTATCTTGATGCAAAACAAATCGATGTTGACATTTTTTTATCACGCAAAGAATTGGACAAAGGCAAAATTCTAGGTGGCTTAAAGTATATTGAAAATTCTATACCGGAGTCACGTAAAGCCTTAAATGGTAAGAAAAGCGAGACCTTGGATAGTGGAAGACAAATTCCTTTCAAAGTCTTTCAATTGGACGAAGTAATGAAAGACAGAATATGTGAAGATCGGTTTGAATCAGTTCAAATCTCCCCTGACGAGAGTGGTGCTAAGGAAATGCAGGAAGGGGACTTGCTTGCTCAGAATGATTTGAGTATCAGCATGATCCGGATCAATGAAATTGGGAAAGAAAAATTTAGCTCAACAACAATTGGATCCCTAAAAGAACATGAACACGAAAATAAGAAAATAGGGGATCAAACACATTTGTCTTCAAATATTATCCAAGGGGAAAATAATAAAAGAAATGAAAAAGACGGAGGTAGTGATAAAAATATGATTCCAGGCTTTTTTGAATACACCAACGTCTGCACTTTAGTGCATGAGGCTAATGAGGTACATAAAAAAGTTTCCATATTAAAGAACTTACAAAAAGAAAATGTGAACAATAATGACAATTCATCAAGCCCATCAAATAGAGACCAAGATGAAAGAAATGCAAGCGAAGTAGCAAAGGAATGTAAGGTAAAAGATTCAGGAAACGATGAAATAAATAGTAAGGCCAAATTTGCACAGCATCAAGAAACAACAGATTTGGAAACTGAAAAGGAATCAATAGATGAAAATGAAATACACGAAAATCGCTCTACTGTAATGCCTCAAGAGAATGTCTTTCCTTTGTTATCGGCAAGGCAATTAACTGTAGAAAATGTGAAGTGTGAAGAAATGAGCGAAAAGCTGAGTTTCAAAAAAGCGAACAAATTAGAGCACATCATAGATGACCTTGCATCAACCAAGCATGCCGAAGACACTTTTCAAAAGCCTCCTGTTTCAGGAAATTTGGAGTCCATGATTGGCTTAGATGATAATGACATAGAGATTACAGCAAATGTGCAGGAGGAAATGAATGATGAAAATGAAGTATTGAGTGAGACGGAAGATATGGAAAAATCTAAAGAAAATAATACAGACAATCAAGATACAGTATCTACAGCAAATGTGCAGGAGGAAATGAATGATGAAAATGAAGTATTGAGTGAGACGGAAGATGTGGAAGAATCTAAAGGAAATAATACATACAATCAAGATACAGTATCTACAGCAAATGTGCAGGAGGAAATGAATGATGAAAATGAAGTATTGAGTGAGACGGAAGACATGGAAGAATCTAAAGGAAATAATACATACAATCAAGATACAGTATCTACAGCAAATGTGCAGGAGGAAATGAATGATGAAAATGAAGTATTGAGTGAGACGGAAGACATGGAAAAACCTAAAGAAAATAAAACAGACAATCAAGATACAGTATCTACAGCAAATGTGCAGGAGGAAATGAATGATGAAAATGAAGTATTGAGTGAGACGGAAGATATGGAAGAATCTAAAGAAAATAATGCAGACAATCAAGATACAGAATCTTCGAATTACGTTCCCTCTGATGATGACACTATAAGTGAAGAATTTGATCTCTTTGATGACGTTAAAAGGATTGTAGTTGAAGCTAAGCTTAGGAAGGATATGCAGGCCCAGTCTAAACAAAGAAAAATATGGCATCAAAAATGGTATAACAGGTATCAAGATTTAATTCTTTTCATGGAAAAAAATGGTCACACACACGTTTCACAATGTGCTGGAAATGAGATATCTCTTGGTTATTGGATGAGCGTACAAAAAGCGCAGTATAAGTTATATTGTAAAGGCCAAAAAAAGAAATCTAAACTCACTGCGACCCAAATAGAAGCGTTATTCAAGTTAGACAAAGAATGGAATCTGCCATACCACACACGCTCCTGGGCTAAAAGAATTGAAGATTATTCAAAGTTCCTTAAAAAATACGGAAGAGATCCTACAACTCATGAAGATCATCGTTTATGGAGCTGGGTTTGTATGCAGAGATCTTTATACAAAAAGAAACTTGATGGAGAACCATCCTCGTTGACAGCAAAGCGGATAGAGACGTTGAATAAAATTGGATTTATATGGGAACAAAAATTACCGAATAGTGATTATAAAGAACCGGAAAACGTTTCATCCGAAGAAGTTTTACAACATGTGAATGAATTAGACGTGAATCTGGAAAACGAATGGCACTACAGTCCTCGTAAAAAAAGAACTGTATGGTACCTAAGGTATTTAGAACTAGTTGCTTTTTTGCAAGAATATGGTCACACTAATGTTTCAATGAGTACTGGATCAAAGAGTTCGTTGGGTAAATGGTTAAAAACACAAAGAAATGATTACCATCAATATTTGCAAGGCCAGGGCAAAATCAAACAATTTTTTTCCTACCGAATAGAAGCCCTGACTAAACTTGACAAAGATTGGCATATAGCACCCTATATCCGTACATGGGAAATAAAATATCGGGAACTTGAAGAATTTATGAAAAAGCATGGAAGGGAACCACAAAAAAGAGACAACACTACTGTGCTCCACTGGGTAGCTCTCCAAAGAAGCAGTTATAGAAAAATGAAAGATGGCGAGCCATCTAATATGACTTCAGAGCGAGAAGAAAGACTAAATAAATTAGGCTTTTGTTGGAATCCTAGTAAAGGAAGAAGATTTAAAATAAAGAAAAAAGAGCTTCCTCCGCCTTTGGAAGAAAAATATGTTCCTGCAGTATATCCCAAAAAAACTTTGAAGGGTAAATGTACTTCAGGTAATGCGAATACTGATCAAGATGAACATACATTGGAGGAGCATCAGAAGTTTATTTCACAAGGAAATGGTTTTACAGAAGAAACAGAAAGTGATGAAGTTTCAGAAAAGCTAATAGATAATTCAAATTATCAAAACGATGAGACAGGTCAGCATTTTCCAGGAAATCTTCAAAGAGAAGATGCTGTTAATGCAGAAGGTGATCGATTCAGTTTGGTTGGCCTCTATCATTTAAACCATTTCGATCCCAAAAAGAACGGAGATAAAGTAGAAGATGATACACTTCATTTAAAGGAACGAATTCAGGAAGAGGCAACTAAGAATGGAAGTAAAAATAACTTCGATTATCATAATGATCCTACGTGTGACAATGTACCAGATTCTGAAAGCAGCTTCGAAGGTAGTGATGAAGAATCTGAAAGTGATAACGTTGAGAGGATCAATGGTGCAACAGCACAATGTAATAGGTATCGCCTCAAGCATAATGAATGGAGTCGAAGATATAGAGAACTGATAGCATTCAATAAGGAACATGGTCATTGTTACGTACCAACTCGAGGTCGGGGGATTCATGATACAAAAGCAATTCGATCACTTGGTAAATGGTTTGCCAGACAAAGAGGCCAATATCATGATCTGCGCAGAGGCAAATGTAAAGACAACCCTCTTATACCCAGCCGCATCGAAGCCCTAAATAGAATCAGCAAAGATTGGCATCTTTTACCCAATCACCGAATATGGAAAGAAAGGTATGAGGAACTTGGTAAATTCATTGAAGAACATGGTACCGAACCAAGACGTCATGAGAGTCCATCACTAGTAGAATGGATGACATATCAGAGGTGTGAGTACAGAAAGCTTTGTCAAGGCTTACAATCTTCACTGACAGAAGATCGCATGGAGAAACTCAATGGAATTAAATTTCGCTGGAATGCTACAAGAAAAATAGCAGGAAATGGAAAAACGGTTCATGACTTTAAGTGGGAACAAAGATTTGAGGAGCTTACAGAGTTTAAGGGGGAAAATGGGCATTGTTTGGTTCCGATGGACTACCCAGAAAATCCTGACCTCGCGATATGGGTGCAGAAGATGAGAATGTGTCTCAGACATCATCTGAGGGGGGAGCGATCCACATATCCAAAAGAACGTATAGAAGCTTTGCTCAAAATAGGTTTCGAGGAAAGCCTGAAAGTAAAGGAACAGCACAAACAAGAAAAATTTGATGCTTTTAACAGAGACTTTGAGAAAAGATTTAAAGAACTTTTGGAGTTCAAAGAAAAAGCTGGGAATCTTTTGGTCCCAATTAAATACCCAGAAAATCAGGAATTATCGAAATGGGCGACAAAAATGAGGTGTCATTTCAGAACGATACAGAGAGGAAAGTCGACCTCCATCCCAGCAAGTCATGTTGATAAATTGCGGGAAATAGGTTTCGAAACAAGTCTCCAACATAGATCTAAGCAAAAAAGAAAGAGTGATGAGGTTGCCATACCGGAAGGATTCAAACGCCAAAAACGAAAAACAAACTAAGTTTTCAATGAACAGTGCGAAAGATCGTAATTCCACTTTTGTTGAGTATTTCATTTGGAACAAGAATACTTCCAATAAGACACAACAAAGTAAGAACAAAACATACTATGAATACCTTCCTCTTGAGAATATAGAATTTAGCCCATAATGTACATGACCGCGAGCAACAGTAATCGAGGTTAGGCTTTTCCAATAGCATCTTTTAGGCATGTCATGTGATGAAATAAAATTAAGTTACGCGACGAAATAGTTCACGAAGAAGGAGTGTGACCAATAAATCCAATAAAGGTTATATTGATCAAGATATTATATTTCCTACTTCTTTGAATATAGGATTAAAAATCTATAAGTAAATATAATTCATCATTTCTTTGAGTAGACATTGTTTCTTTTTCAATATTCATGAACGAAATTCCCCTTTATGATAATATTTTGCTTTCGGGAGTACTTTCCAACAGATTAGATTCAATTTAATGGTCGTTTTTTTATGTTGAGAACAAAAACATTTCAGTGGTCATACAAATATGTGTGGGTAAAATATATCATAAAGGAGAAACTGAAAATAGGTTGTCATACTCATTACCTCTAATCCATTGAGATTGAATTCAAAAGCATGATTGAATTTGGCCAATGAATTGATTTAATTTGAAAGCTTTGCATTGATTAAGTTAGTGATTAGTAATGTTATGATTTTCCTTCGTATCATCGTTTTCAAGAAGAATCATGGCAAAAGGACAACTTGGCTTAGAAAAACCATGAGCATACGATTCATCCTTAGGGTTTGTTTTACTTATTGTGTTACAAATCTTTCCATTTTTCTTTGATTCATGTTTTTCTTTCCATGCCGAGCGCATTTTCTGCAAACCAAATCGGTGCCATGATATGACTATTCTTCTAAAGAATGGTATGTAAATAGTGGCTAACGTGTAAAGTCTTAATATGAAAAGAGGAGTGAAAGCTCTGAATTGAATTGAAAGTCGTGATCCTTTGTTTGGATGCAAGGGAAGCTTTAAAGCATCGGCTAGAGGATCTCCAATGAATGCTCGGCAAATCATTGCACGAAGGTAAAACATATTGCTTTTTTCAGCCACTGATTTGGATAACTCCACAGAAGTTATTTCGCCAGGTTTGGAACTGCCTCTTGATTTCAAAATGTGATGCGCAACTTGAACAGAAGTTTCATCAGGATGAACTAAGTGAAGGATAATAGATTCCAGTATCGCCTCGGAATTTTGTATAGGATTCGAGATAGTGGATATTCCCGGTCCACATGGATCTAAGGGTGACGCATCGGTCGATTGATATTTGTGATCAATTGTGTCAACACCTAGTAACCAGCCTATATACCTCCATAAAGCTAAATAATCAAGCTTTTCCTGCATCGGCAGAGATGCACCAGTAATGAATTCAGTTCCTAATAATGGATTTAAACTAAAGGCTAATAGAGTCCCAGCCATATCTTCTTGATTTATCGGTATACCATATTTTTCTAAATCCCATTTTCTTTTCCCTTGTTTTCGCAAAATGGCTCGTCTTACTTTCGCATGAAGAACTCTCACATGTATCGCAGTCCTCCATCCATCACCTCCAGGCAAAAGAGCATCAATCCCGTGTCCAACACATGCCGAAATTAATTGACCCGTGTCTAATAGCCGCTGCTGAACTTGCTCTGGTTTGGATGGAGGGGCTAAATATCCCGTAGATCGAATGACAGCCGCAATCTTTGGTATAGAAAAGCCTGCGACTAATGATTTGTAGAAAAGAGTGATTCCCATGGAGCCTGCATAAGCAAGAAACACATTTTGTCCTCGTTCTATTTGGTTCATGTCCACCCAGGACGGTATATTCTCATATTGGGAAATGAAATTTGACATTTTGATATCTGATTCCTTGCACCTACCCGGAGTTTGTTGGAATTTTTTGACTGAGGCTTTTGCCAAAAAGAGGAAATCATCCGCAGGACCGAGAGGATTCCCTTCTCTGTGCAGTGTTTCCAGTATTTCATCTAGTGCTTCATCTCCTATTTGCCTATGTGGTTCAAGCTCTGTAGTTGAGATGTGATTCCCTCCATCTTTTTTAGAGCACCAGAGCACATCTACTCCAAAATGATGTTTGATAGATGTTACATGACCTTGCAATTCCTTTTCCCTTTCTTCAAAACGCTTTGATTGAAATTGTAGGTAGTCAAACATTATCATAAATGAATTGGTTACACGGGATGAACTAGGATGGTCAATGTAGCCCTAGTCATCAAAAAAATTAAAAAGGGAGGAATTGAGTTGGATGATGGATGACTCATGATTTTCGCTTCCTTTTTGAGCCGGTTTGTGGTCTAGCTCATCAGGTTTTCGTAAATGTCGTATGTAGGACAGGAGATAGGTCATATTCGCATGTTCACAAAATATGTGTTTGAAGCTGTCGCAAATATTTGTTGCAAATATACATCAATGCTTAGAATGCACAGTCTCTTGATTCTAAATTTTATCAACTGTAACCAAAGAGATACCACGATTGATTGGGATTTGGTCTCATAATGTGAAATCGATGCAATCTATAGTTCATTAAATATTTTTCACCAGTATGAGAAAACTTTCGATATCTCATGTCTTCATTGATATTCAGAAGAGGACATTTTGTGTATGGAAATAAATTGTGCATTGGATGTACCATTTTGTAATTTAAGTAACCTTATCTGCTCGCCTTCCTCCTATCTGCACTCTTTTTAAATTCAACTTTACCCCTTTTCTTGCCAAAACTTCCTTCCCATTCATGTAAATGAGAGTTGACCAGAACCACACTTGATACATATTATCACTCTGATCTGGCCTATTACTTTTATCACATAAATCGATGAAGCGTACACAAATCTTTGATGATGATTAATACAAAATAAAACTACATCAAATGAAGGATAACCTTGAAAACTATAACTATTTTTGTGATAAGTTTCGATGTACTAAAGTTAAATATTACTTTGCAATTTGCGCCATACAAAATGAAAAAGGGCTCATACACGTTTCCAATTGATTCTAGTTTTAGTATTGAAATTGTTTTCAAAGTTCATAAAGAATTATGCTTCAATACCATATCATCTCAAATAAGTTCGTTTAAAAATGGGTCAATTAAGAGTTACCGCCAGCATTCTTTCCTATTTAGAATTTGATGTTATATAGTTTACTGAAAACTGAGCTTCTCTGAAACTTCATCGTAGGATACTCTAACTATCAAAACCGTCATATTATCTCGGCTTCCTCTAGTAAGACATTCGTTCAAGAGTTCATCCCCAACTTTTGCTAACACTCTCTCTCCTTCCACCCATTTCTTGTAAACAAAGTTTCCAACTTCCTCATTACTCATGACATCCCAAATACCATCACATGCAAGAATCAGGAACTTATCGCCCTTGTTTCTTTTATATGTAGTAATCTCAGGGACGCATATCAATGCTTGCTCCTCAATAGCCAAATCAGTATTGGATTTGAATTCAAAGTCACCAAATGCACGAGATATGGCAATTTTTGTGTTGGGATTACTTGCAAGTTGAACCTTATGAAATGTCGTATCATCTGATTTTTCAGAAACTACTTTCATCCCAGCATGTTCGATACGGTCTTGTTCGCTTGGTAGGTTTGGTTTATGATCCTCTGTCAAGGGAATTACTTTGATAGGATTTGCTTTTGCTTTTACATTTGTATGCTCGTTGGATTCATCTCCACTATTATTTGTGTTGGTGGGACTCTGTGATTCATCTTCCAAATCACCAACAAATGAAACCATAATAGCTCTAGAGTCACCAATATTCGCCACAATAAGTTCATGCTTTTTTAAAATAGCGAATACGCCAGTAGATCCACCTTCAATATGATTATTTTTTTTGTATAACATTTCATCTAATTCGCAGGATGTATTCACAAGAACGGCTTCATCTTTAGTCATTGATAATTCCTTTTCCTCATCCTCATCCTCTTCCTCTTCCCCAGTACCTTCTTCATCTTTCTCTTCTTCATTTTTGTATTGCGTCCATTCTTTTTGTAGTGTACTCAACAAATTATCTGCAATGAACCGACTTACTTGTCCACCATCGCCATGTCCATCGAAAACACCAAACAAACCGATTTCTTCCACATTGCGACTTTCATCTTTTGCTTCGTCATCACCATCATCGTTTTTATCAGAATATCCCAAAAGAACTGGATAATGACAACAAAGGGCATCTTCCATTTCAACTCTCCATCCTGCCATTTCGGCATAACCAAATTCCACAACTTCACCGATGATGTCTTCGTCATCATTATCTTTTGTTGGAGGTGTCTTATGTCTACTGTATTCGGAGAGTCGAGATTTACGCACACTATTCCTCTGCAACGCTGGTGAAAATGGACCACAGATACTTGCATCACCAGGACTAAATAACGTTTTTTCAATATCTCGCCTATTTTTTTGAGCATTTTTCTCTCGACTGGCACATGCCCAACCTAATGGTGTACGACCGGATAAATCCAAAGGAGCTTGAGAACCGATGGGATCCACTCCATTTAATTCTTCTTTGAGACGATTTCGCAGAAGAGACACAAGTTTTGTGTGTCCATGTTGTGACGCGATATGAAGAGGCTGTCGACCTTGAAGATCGGTAGTTTGGAGTGAAACTACCTTTTTCATTTTTGGTTCCACATTCGCATCCGGTATTTCAAAGTCCAATAAAACTATGGCTGCTTCCATATTGCCAGCACTGGCAGCAGCATGAAGAGGAGTAAACCCATCGGGTACCAAAGTTTTCATATCCGTACTGAAAGACGTTGCCAGATTAGGGTTCTTCTGGAGTAGCTTTTTCATTTTTTTAATATTTTTTTCTTTGAGAGGTCTGACAGAGCTACATAGGGTGAAGAAATTTTTCCGTTCTTCCCATAAAAAAGTGGGTGATTTCAACGCAAATGCCGTCGCTCGAGCAGCGGATAGGACATGATTTTGAAGCTTATCATCAGGTATAATACCACTGATTTCTGTCTCATAGCCATCTGCATCTTCTCCCGTATCATCAGGTGTCTTAACCTCTAGCGTTTGAGGTGTCTTTGAATACTTTGCTTTGGGGGAGGGAGTTTTGTACGAAGGTGACGAAGGTTCCGCAGTAGTAGAGGTATCCTTTTCTTGGACACTGTTATAATAATTTGGATCAGGGGCTATAAACTGCATGATGGACCAATTCGAATCGTCAGGATCTTTACCCTCAGCTTCCATCTGCTCAATTTTCTCATCGGGAGCAATGAATTGACCTAGACGGCCCTCAAAAATTCTCCCAAGCATCATTTTCAAATATACAACAAGATTATCGCATTTAAATTTGGCAAATCTTGAGCTTAATCTTTCGCATTACAGAAACGGTTTCGTAATATGTATGTACGTACGAAGATTATCATTATGTGTTGGACGGGAATATGAATAAGTTATTTTGCTATTTATTTTACTCTCAGAGATATTGTAAGAAGCCTTCGTATAATTCTACGAAGATTTATTATTCATGAATAAATCATGTCCATATGAATATGCCTAAACTGGAATTTTAGGATACGTGTCACACAGCAGTCAAATGATAGATGAAAAATGAAAAGTGCAGTTTGAGTTCCAACTAAAAATGTGATCATCTGAGATCACGTTTTTGTCAGCAGAAATCGAATCAAAATCTAGAAATGAATGTTTTCTCAATTGAATCGAATATATTTTTTAATAAGAGTTTTTTTTCATTTAAAATGTCATGAATGGTCGCATTCCTTTCATCACAATCTGTAACTCCCAAAAGCACAATTTTGTCCTTGCAGTAAATGAGAAGATTCTATATCTTTTTCTCATTTCTTGAGAAGTTTTTGTTGAACAATCTATAACCTTTCTGAAACAAGAACTATAATTTTTGTCGTGACAGTTGGATTTAATTTTTGATTTTTAGATAAGATACCATCCAAAAATAAAAATGTAAGAATCTAACAATCTCTAATTATATCCGTTCTCAATTGTATCAAACACAATTTCTACTCAAAGGCTATTTCATTTCAACTTTCCTACAAAGTCGGATTCTTTTTATCACACACTGCAACTTCAAAATATACCATTTTATCCTTGTTAGAAATGAGTCGAGTCTACATAAGACTTTATAGAACTTTCCATAATATTCCTTTAACATGAACTAAAGTTTTACTATATTCTATTTTTGGTTTTGGAAATGATACCATCCAAAAGTATGAATGCAAAAAAATCGAAATAGAGGATTGAATATATATGCTTTCATTAGAGTACTTCTTAGCACAGATGAGAAAATTCAAAAGTTAATTTACACTGAATGATCTAGAGTGTATGCTATTTAAATTTCACAACTCTATAGATTAAGACAAAAGAAGCTACACAAATTTTAATTGAAATAATTTAGTGTAGTTATAAAGATTTTTCTGATCAATTTTGCAATGCTATAGTGATATAAAACACGATCTAGAAAAGAGGAGCAAATCCAAACTTCAATAGTGACCCATCATACATGCAGCAGGCCATATTCGAAGATGAAGAGATAGTTAAGCTGTCATTTCGAACACGTACCTCTACCTTCATACAATGGATCTTCTATTTTTATACGAATTGTTTCTATCAAGAACGAAAGTTTCCTTTATAAAGGCTAGCACTTTCCATACTCAGGTGCTCATTCGGATCAGGAACCTTCTCAGATATCGATATCTCTTCCGTCATAAAAACTTCATCCATACTTAAATGTTCATTTGGATGAGGAACCTTCTCAGTTATCGATGTCTCTTCGGTCATAGAAACTTCATCTGAATTAGCTAGTTCACGAGCCACAAATACGTGATCATCGAAAGTCACTTTTTTTCTTGAATTCATTACATTTCTGCTTGAAAATCCTCTCGCAAGCTCTACAACTGATTTTCCCTTGAGTTCCTCCTGTACTTCATTTTGCCTCTGCTCAGCCCACGTTGGATAAGTAGTTAGAAGTACAGACATAAACTGCTCATCTAAGTCATTAATAAAAAGCAATATCACTGCGTTTACAATAATGTCAGCATTTGACTCAGCCAATGCCAAATTGAAAAATGCCGAAGTGAACACAGCCAATGATGTAAGTCCAGTAAGTATGAAACCGCTAACGTACAATTCCCAGTCGGAGAGGGCCACACCCTTTCGTACCTGCCAAAATCCAGCTGATAAATCAGCACCCAGGTATAATGTGATAACCACAATGAACATAAACCATCCAAAATGACCAACTGTGCTTTCATTTTCACAAAAGATGCTGTTGTCAGGGCACCGAATAGTATATTGCCATGCAGATGCTTCATTTTTTATGTCTGATATCTGTAAAAACACAACAAACAACATTGATTGAAAGACTGCTGTAAACAAGTAAATGGTCCGTGCATACTTGTTATTTGAAAAAATAAAGGAATAAACTGAGTCTTCCTTCACGATTGAAAGAGCTTCTCTTTTTTCAGTATAGTCTGTAAAGTATCCCCTTTTTTTCGCTTGAAAGAATATCACAAAAGGAATCGAAATTAGGAGAGGAAAGCAGAAGAATACAAATACCGCAACTGACATTAAACCCAATGTCCACCCTCGTACTTTTTGACATTTCTTTTCGGAATTGCAACATATGGTACAAGAATCACATTCAACTTTCGTTGGCAATAAAAATGACGGCTTTCCACAATCTGTGATGTATCCTGTATCTGTTGGAAATCTCAAAGCCATCTTAGGTGCCAAACCTGTCAGTTGATTATCTTGCAAATGCAGATACCTTATATTTTTTAACTCTGAAAGTTGCGAAGGAATTTTTCCCTTGATTAAGTTGTGATCCATTTTAATATTTTGGACATTTTCGAAATTACCAATTTCAGTCGGAATACTACCAGTAAGTTTGTTTGAATGCAAAGAGAATCTTCTCATATTTTTTGCATTGAATATGCCGACGGGAATACTACCTGAAATTTGGTTCTTATACAAGCCTAGGCTATCAAGCTTTTGCATAACTCCAATCGTTTCAGGAATAATACCAGTGAAACTATTTTGAGACAAGTCAAGAGTATGCATGTCTTTGCACATAAATAAATACTTGGGAAGCGGGCCTTGCAAAAAGTTATCAGCAACTCTCATGCGTTCTTTATTACACACACAATGAAATAAATCCTTGAGTAAGGAAAGATTGGAAGCAATAGAGATAGATAATCAGCTCATTATACACACGCACCTAGTTTCTTGGGATAAATTGTATCCGGCAAAGTACCCACAAGCGAATTATCGGAAAGATCCACCCTTTGCAACATTGGAAGATTAAACAATTCCACAGGTATTTCTCCTTCAAAGTTATTGTGCGATATGATAAATTCTGACAAATGTGGAAGTTCCTGAAAAATTGATGAATCTATATTTCCTCTCATACTGGTTCCATTTAAATTTATGACTTTCAACCTTTGCAATAATCCAATTTCAGTTATGAGAGTCCCCTCAAGCTTTTGATTGGGGAGGCTTATATTTTCAACAAATGTCTTAGTTACATCACAGCTGATTCCAGGCCAATCGCATGTGCGCGAAGTAGGAACCTTCGAAAATTGCTCTCCAAAGTCACTAGATTGTGAATAAAAAAAGTACGCCAACACAAATCTTTGGATCAAAGTGCCATCACATTCATTATATTCATGGATTAACTCATCTTCGGTTATAATCCAACAAAGTGCCTTGTAAGCTGCCGTTGATGGATCTCCAAGAAAAGATAGATCTGATATACCTTTCTGTGTGATATGATTAAGTGCCACGCGCTTTGGATCATCAACATCAATCCACGTCCCACAAATATTTACAGCATCACATTCATCGTTTCGCAAACCTTGTTGAAAATTGGAATATCCAAAGTAGGTATCTTTAAGAGGACTTGCAGAATCTGCTTTGGTGGTTATCTTATAACAACCCGTAGGAGACACACACTTTCTCATAGTGAAAGTTTCGAAGCCAAGGAATTCGTCAGAAGTAGTATTTGTAATAAAATCATGAATTTCGTAAGACCTAAAAAACTGAAATTCATAGACATTGATTTCTGGGCATTTAGCACGAGTAGCTCCACCTACAGTGGAACGCTCTATATCCCAAACATTACAGTGCAATGGAGTTCCGCAACAATCACAGTTCACTTTTGGCTCATCCAAAAACCAAGATGAATCATCTACTCTCATATCATCTACAAGTGCGCATGTTTCCATCGGAATGGTACCAGTAAATTCATTGTTTTGTAAATACAACCAATCAAACGAAATATTCCATAACGAGTCTGGTAACGACCCCGACAAGTTGTTGTCAGCAAGCCTTATGTCCTTTACGTTATCAAAGTTCTCAAAAATATCGGGTAATGTTCCTTGTAGTGAATTATTATTCAGCCAAATCGTGTCTAGAGACGTCAAATTCCCAATCTCTTTCGGAAATGTTCCTGTTAACCTATTACTAAACAACCAAGCATATTGCAATGTTTTAATTTCTCCAATTTCTGGTGGTACATGTCCGCTAATCTTTGTATTAAACAATTGGACTAACGAGCACAGAAACAAAGATCAGTACACGTAAACCACATCATGGCATTTATTGCAATTGTTTGAATGACTTACGGGCGTTTAGCTGCTGAAGTTGACTGATTGAAGATGGAATAGTTCCAGTAAAATCGTTACCAGGAAAATTTAATTTTTCCAAATGCACACAAAGAAACAATTCTGATGGAATTGTACCTGTCATCTTGTTAGTAGAAACACTAAAATAATTCATTTGTTGACAAAGGCCCAACTCAGACGGTAGTGTTCCTACAAGATTATTTGTTCGGATATTTATATATTCTACCTTGGATAGGAGACCCACTTCAGTTGGAATGGTACCACTCACTTCATTGTTTTGTAAAGCAACTCTCTTTAGATTAAATAGTCTTCCTAGCTCAGAGGGAATCGTCCCGTGAAATCTGTTGCTACCTAAATTCAGCTTTTCTATTTGCAGTACAAAGGGAAACAAAATCGTAAAAAGTTGAGAAAAGGGCAAAAGAATGAAGCATCTCAAAACAATATAGATAAAATCAATATTATCAACATACCAAGATCTTGCAAATATGATAATTCACTTGGAATTGTTCCTTCAAAACCCTCTTTAACTACGCAAGCAAAAACCATGTACAAAGAGTTAGTGACAGCTTTCGTATAAAACGATTATAATAGTTGGGAATCGACTTACACCAATCAATCTCAATTATCCTGCCCGCATCATTACAGCTCACTTTGTCATAATCACAAGTTTCTTCAGGTAGAAGTAATTCTGGTTTCTGATTGGTAGAATAAAGAAATAAAGATAATATATATCGTTCAATCAGGTCATCTTGAGGCAACACCTCAAGTGCATCATCAAATAAAATAAAACATGCTGCCATATACCGGTGGGAGTACAGATCAAGAAAGTGCTCCAAATTTGAGAATGATTGAATCACGTTCATTATTCTGGCCACGCGTTCATCATAGATAAATTCATTTATCTTGTTGATGGGAGAAATCAAAGGAAGCTTCTGACAATGCCTTTCACGCACTAAACCACGATTAGATACATAAAAACTGTGTGCAATAGGTAGTACTGGAAGATTCTCGTTTTCAAAAGAGAGCACAACATTATCGACTGAGACTCGATAGCATGACTCTCCTTGACAAGATAATTTATTATTGTCTTCATGAGTGGTGGATAAATCATATATCCCAGGAAATAGGCATGCAAAATAAGCTTGAGTAAAGTTTTGATTTTTTTCTATTGGAAAAAGCTCAAGATGCACATTTTCTTTCACGATTGTTTCCATTAATGTCCACCGTGACATATCGAAATCAGATTGCGCCTCTAGCAAAAACATTGAGCCGACTAGGCAATATGGTGACGAAGAATCAAACGATTGAACGCTTTTCTTACGAAATGGTTCATTCATTCCCATTCCATTTGAATCAATTATTTCATTATCCACAGAAACATTGTAGCAGTTCGCAGTATTTTCACAATCTATTCCATCATCTTCGGAGTCAAAGATAGTGAATTTGTATTTTCCTTGCACGAAACATTCCTGGAATGTAAAATCAGATGTATTCAATCCATTTTCGTAGCTTTGATTTGCTACTACAACGCCTGACTGTTGCTCAATGAGTTCCCATGACGTCTGATTCGGATTATCGTCTAGTTGAATATCCACTTGAAATAAGAATGCGTCACTTTCATTACAAAATGCTTCTACTTCACCTTCAGCTTTAGTCGCAGTTCCATTCTGTTCAGTATTATTACTTTTCAACATTCTGTGTAGCTTCGGTAGATATTGTACGAAAGACCTCTTCTTTTGATTTGGATGATTTATATCCTCTTCAATGTCCAAAAGACTTCTCTCAGGTATATTTTTCTTAAGTTGTAAATGACCAGTATCTTGTAATTTTGAATAATTTAAACCAACTTTAGAAATAGAAACAGCATTCTTTGAGATAGTATTTTGCTGTATCTTTTGATAATTTTGAAGGTGCATTGTCCTCTCCAATTCAACAGACACGATCTCCGATAATTTTGCTTCGAAATTTTTGAGCATTTTTTCTTCTAATGCTTGAAATTGATCTATTGGTTGGTCCTGTTCTGTTAAGAAAGGTTCCTTGGCTATCGCAACCCCTGTCAAATGCATTACATCATTTATGGATTTTAGGTTAAAAACTTCGTTTAATGAGTAGATCGAAAATAGAAGTAAACCTATTACTTCGATTCGATGAATTCTGTTAATGATGGACGATTTCCAAGGGTCTTTATTATCAGGGTCTGTCATGATTTCACCTCCAGGATCTGGGACTTTGTTAGAAATGTTTATTTTTGAATGTGGCCTATCAATATGATAATAAGATATATTCTTTTAAAACGGGACGTGAAACGGTATCGGTCACAGAGCCTTGGTGGCCAAAGTCACATTAAAATAAACGCAAGCAAAGTTTATTTGTTATGGTTTGTTTATATGTGACAGACTTCGGACCTTCTCTTTTTCAAGTTCATTTTTAATGAGTTACTTAGAGAGTCACTCGACAGTCTTTATGCCCCACTAGATGGTTCTTATTTATTAGAGAAAAAGAAATCTTGCTATTTTTTTGACTAATTTAGTCCTCTAATCCCTTTTCTAACAGCAAAAAATTTGATTGATAGATTCATAAATAACGCATAAATTCTAAACTTCTTAAAATAATAATAATATAAAATGTGGCACCAACTCAGTCACGAGTTTATAAGAAATTACGATAACACATGCTTTTACATAAAATGTAGGACCAACTAAGCAATCACGAGTTGATTATAAGAAATTACGATAACAATTGGTTTTACAAGAAATGTAGGACCAACTAAGCAATCATGAGTTCAAAAGGAATTTTGGTGATTGGTTAATCATCAAGGGTCCGTTGGTTAGGGCGTGTCCATTCTAGATTTAAATCGTGAAATCGTAAAACCGTAATTATGATTCACGATACAATTTAAGTACCGTACCTGTCCATTCACATCAACACGAAATCATACTTCTTTATTTTTTGACAGAAATTTAATTTTCGTCTTCACAAAATAAAATGTTTTCGTCATGAGAACCAATCTGGTCTTCAACGTGGCAGTTGCACATTACCAACTGAAGCAAGTCTCAAAATTGAAGCATACAAAAAAGCCTTCTGTCAGAAGAGAATGTCCAACAATAATCCGCCAACGCAAAAGTGTACGACAAGTTTACAACGAGATAGGTAGAACCATGTTTCGTCGTTCTTATCGAATGCACATAGAAACTTTTTACAAATTGTATAAAATTATCAAGCCTTCTCTCACCAAAATTTGTGGATATACTTATCCTTTGAAAACTTTGCAGTAGGTTCTCGGAAAAGGCTTGTTTTGATAGATGTACTTTGAGGTTGTCTTGTGTTTGTCTGTATTGGAATAGTATACCGAGGAAGTATGACACCGTACCCATAAAGTCTACAGTGGTAAGCTCCCCAAATTTTCGTTCAAATTCTTTTTCCACTTCATCACTCTCACTGAAGTATATAAAGTCGTCCATGTATAGGCCTAAGTATAACGGAGGTTAGCCCGGAATGATGCGTCCAGTGAATAGACATGATGAGTTTGTGCATTACTTTAGTCCAAATGATGTTAGAAGTTTGACTGCCTTCTCATACCAATGTGGGCTTCTTTTTTAGCCCATACAGCGTTCTTTTTAGGAGCCAATATGCGTTGGACTTGCTGATCGGGCAACCTACCGGTGGTTGTGGAACGCATTGTTCATCATCTGGAAGCAGGGCTTGTACGAAAGCCTGCTTTACGTCACCGCTTTTCAGTTTTCGTTTCAATCTTATCGATAGTGCTGTTAGAAGTCTGAGTCCAAGTAAGTTCATAACTGGTGCATAACAATCACTTTTCGTCCACTTGTATTTGTATAAGTTTCCAAGTGCGACTATACGATATTTTGCTCGTTTTGGGTGACCATGCTCATCGTATTTAATGGTTGACATTGCCATTGTTGGGAGGATGGTCTTATACATTGTTCCCATTTTATTGTAATGTTCTTGCGTTATCGTTATCCATGCAGGTAAGTTGGCGAGGCCGTCGAACTCTTCTTTGTACACTGCATTTCATACTAACTTGTCTTGTGGGTATAATTTGTCGTGCTGAATTAATGTGGGGACATCACTGCTTGTGAGATTTGCTGCTGAAACATGTTTTGTAACGGGCCTTTTAGGGGTGTAGTTGTTCTTAGATTGTATCACTCTCAAGAAATTTGGGTGTCCTGGAAATATTTAATGACTCTCAATCAGGTACATTATGTTTTCTTCGAAGTTTTGGAGGTGGTTGTGGGGGTTGTCTATCTTAGTTCCAGGGAGGAAGTATCATTCATTTTCATTGTAGAGTAGTGTACCACCATGTTTTTGTTTATCCATTGCATCCATAAAAATGGTGCACTAGCTTTTGTCACGGATCCAAGGTGGTAGCGTTGGAAGCGGGAATTCCGAAATTCGGCTGTTGGGTCTTTTTTATGCATATCTTTCTCTTTGATTTGTATGATGTTTCCATTTTCTAGCTTAATTGAATGTAAACTAGGTTTTTTTATTACATTAGCTTTACTATATTTATCATCCACCGCTGATTTTATAAATATTGTAGATTCTGGGGGATATGTTGGGGGTCTGACTTGAATACTTGGTTCGCAATACTTGTTGAAGTGGAACCCCCCATCATAGGGGAGTTCAAATGATGGTCCAGCCACTAATCACTCGTCGAATATGTATACCGCGAAAGCAATTATGGACTTTGTCGATGGGTGGTAAAATTCTAATATGTTTGATGTTGACGATCGTCCTATTGCTATTGCTTTCGTTGTTTGATTTGCGACCAATTTTTGATTTTTGTAGTCTATATAGGAGACTGCAAACATTGGGAATAGATTTCTCATAGCCGCTTTCACTTCATATGCTAGCTGATGTGGGGTTGAGAGCTCATTGTCGATTTTGACTTGTAAATAATTTGACACTTCTGTTGCTCTTTTTAATGCATGCTACCAAAATGAGCTAGGGAGAAGTGAAGAAACCAGCCAGTTTCTGGACATTTTCAATAGTGTTTGCTAGTTTCTCTCACATAGCCTTTCCACAGCAAGGGCAGCTGACACCTGTGTGCCAGACAGATTACAGCTGGTCTCTTATTCCATATGTCCAACAGGGCTGTCATTCACAGATGACAGGCAGCTGTTGGGTGCTACTCAATGCATATGAATCAAACTGCAAGCTTGTGCAATATACAGCATATGCTTCAGCTAAATTTATCTAAGATGTAGATAAGGTTACTTAGGCAAAATTAATATCATCGAATTATTTAATTAAAAAATTAAATAGCATTGAAATATTTAGTTAGAATATAAAGCAGCATGTGACTGCTCATATACTACGTAAAACAATAAAAATAAAAATAAAACAATCAAGTCTTCTTCAACACAAGGAAGCCAGTTCAATGATGAAGAACATGAACTGCCACACATGCAATGAGTAGCATCCAGTGGAGATCCATATCATCATGTGAATGATGTATCCATTGGACATGTGATGAGAATTCTTTGAACAGCTGTCTGGCCAACAGATGTACAAAGATCTCGCCGTTGAAACCAAGTGGGTTTCGATATACATCCAGCATAGGATGTGTGTGTAAAATGTGATAAAAATATAAATGTAAAACTAAACTCACAATTATCATCAAACATTAACCTTTAATCTAGATAGTCTGTGCATAAGGCACTTGGCTTCAGCAGCTGCTTCCCTATGAGGAGGAATGCTTTGATGATTTTGTTTTCATTTGATTTAATGTCATCTATGAATTGCTAAATGCATACTCATATTTAACTATTAAATCCTATTATAGTCGCAACTATAGTTTTAATTAGACGATCACATGCAAATGTAGACTAATTTAGCTGGATCATAAACTGTATGTTGCACACAAGTCGCACAAGTAACCACTCCTTGTTGACCTTGTTTACCTTGGTAGGAGTTAAGGATGTCGACTCTTTGACCGACAGAGAAATTTTCGGAAGGCAGAGAGCCAGATGCTAGAGGAGGGGCAAGAGGGACGTCTGGAGAAACAGGATCCGGAGGAACTTGATCAAGGTCGGAGTTCGCAATGCGGAGGAGACAATTCAGTTCCAACGAACGAGCAACAATTTGGTTAGAGATATCTTGCGCACGACGGAGAGTATCATTTCGATTGGTTTGTATAAGCTCCAACCCTCTTTGATCGAGTAGAGGCCATTAGAAATATATCAAACGTCTCAAAAATATTCAAATTGAAGATTTGCGAGGAAATAAACGAACTTGGGAAAAGCTTGTATTGGATTCATTATGTAGAAAGGCAACGTCAGTGATATCTAGTTAACTAAAAGGAAGTCGGGAAGTCTTCCACTTCCTGAAGTTGATAGAATTGCTGGGGGGAGTCTTTGAGTAACTCATCGTGGAGATATATATCCACTGGAAGAGAACTGGAATTTGAATGACGGAACTTGATGTGAAACTTCCGACATGATCTTCTTTTTGGTCGGATGTTTCCTATGGAGAGAAAACAGTAAAGGAAGCAGTCACTAAAAATGATTTACTTTGTGTTAATTGCCCGATGTTTTGAAGAAGCATTTGTTACATAACCGATTGTTGGATTAGAAGATTTACAAATGAATTAGGAAGCACGCTTCTAAATCTTGTTGCTTGTTTGTAATTGGTATGGCACATTTTTGTTAATCGAAGTTCTCATAAATTCACTGAGGCATGGATTCATATTTCTTTCTTTTAAAATAATAAATTGCTTTTTCAGGTTTATTTCAGGAGATCTAAATTTCTATCATTCTGGTGTACTTGGAGTCACCTTCTAAAAGGTGAAACCCGCCTAATGTTTGGATACGTAGTGCACATAGCTCTTATTACACTATATACATAACATACTACCACCTATATACATGTGCCTTTGAGCCAGTGCAAAGTTTAACAACGTGAAGATCATCTAACCTGCTCGGGTTTGTGTTGTGGTTCGAGTCTTGAGGCATTCAACCGATGGACAAGGAACTACTTCGTAATGTAGTAATCAACTGTTATTACTAGTTCTTAATTCGAAAGAATGATAAAGATCATTCTTTCTATTATTATTATTACTTACGTTCGTATACAATTTTATTACTGGCTGTGCTCAATATTACTACCTGAGCGTACGTTGCTTATTAGCGAAGCTCCGGGTTGCTACCTGAGCATACGTGGGACGATCATATAATTGGTTCGTTTTCTCGGTCTTTTGATTGAATACGCAGTCATTACAAAAAGTAACATTCTTGTTATCTTTCGTAACACGCTCC
>Ga0209092_10000943_pt1 | contig 29477 bp, 43 predicted proteins | sample FraStrMetagenome_FD_187446 | JGI IMG/M metagenome (GOLD analysis project Ga0209092, IMG submission 187446) | Marine eukaryotic phytoplankton communities from Arctic Ocean - Fram Strait ARC3M Metagenome (SPAdes) (version 2) | ecosystem: Environmental > Aquatic > Marine > Oceanic | place: Fram...
CCTTCAACCTCAAGGTGGTGATCACCCTGTACAAGTGTTCTCATTTCACCATCAACAGTAAGATTGCAATTTCCCTTAATGTAAATATTATTGTTCTTATGAATAACTTGATAGTTATCACCGGTGACTACCGTCGTTGAAGAACCATCCGCAACGATTTCACGATAAGTGCCTGAAGGTGAATGGGTTTCTGAAATTCTTTCATAGGATTCAGTATCATCATACTCAATACAATGTCCACCTTCTGTTTTGTGTACCTTATTCGCGGGATACTTAGGTTGAATTACGTCTATAGGCTTCAGCAAATCATAGGACTTATTCTCGTAATAAGAATCTGATCCACTCGAATCTAATGACTCACAACGAGCAGGTGTAGCGACAGGTATCTTTTCAACAAAGAGAGAACGCTTATTCGTGAATACGGTATCATCTTCGAAGTCTACACTTCTCGCTATATTCGGTGTGTCGATAGTATTTGCACGAGGGTGAATACCCTCAGGGTCCTGAAAGCCTGTACCACTAGGACGCGCAGTTGACTCGGATGGGAGGGAACCCATTATCAACGTGTCATTTTCATCCTTGTCGATATACATACCTACGACCCACGATCCTTGTACAAGACCGAGTGACATACCAACGCCTGGTACAGAACCAGCAGTACAGGGCATGACTACATTGCTCCATGGCAATCTCTCCGTAGGTATAAGAGTTACGTCTTCGGTATGCTTACCAAAGATACGAACTCGTACTCGATTTTTTTCAGTCGGATCATTTACATCTTCGACTACACCAATAAAAAAGCTCATATTATATAATTTCTTGATTTAAAGAGTCTGTCTTCATCGTCAGCTCTGTAGTATATTTACCATCCACGAAGTTGTGTACTGCGCTAAACACCATGTAATTACCTGATAGCACTGTGTCGTACGTTTCAGTAATCGACTTATCGGTGTACTCCTTATAGATCGCAGGATCTGTTGCCTTCGGAAAGAGCAACTTACATATGCGTCCAGGATTCAAAAGAGGATCACCCATTACTTCAAAGGTATGCGTGCAGGTGTCATAGGAATAAAGGTAAGCATTCGATAAGTGTTGTTGTTGCTCACGCAAATCAGCGATATTAGAAAAGCCATTATACGCGTGTCTATTCACAACAGATGTATTTATCCTTGCACTCGGAATACGATTAAAACCTTGCGCTGTTTCTGAACGTCTCTTATCTGAAACTGTAGATGAATCCGCAAAGGTTAATCTCTTCGCCGTAGTGTTCTCTGCCTTTAGATGTTTCTCTGCATTAAAGATATGTGTACGGAAAGTCTTTGTTCCAATATCGATGTAACGATTCTCAGAAGCATATACACCATCCGTTGCTTGATACGATGGTGCCAGCGAAATTTTACTCGATAGATTCTTCATCTGAGTCGATCTTTCATAGAATTCTTCAGGAGTATTTGGATTCGACTCTAACTCCGTCTGTTGAATGAACTCTTTATAGACCTCTTTCGAGGTAAGATCTGACAAAGAGGCCAGCGTAACAAACCCGTTTAACCTCTGAAAGCACAGGAAAGGTGTATTATTGTCATCAAAGCTCTGCGTGAGTATAGTATCTACTGCCTCAAGAGGATTACAAATGTTAATTATGCCATCGAACGAAGACTGGCAATTACCCTCGATAAGAATCCGCTGCCAATTTAAATCATCCATGAAGATCCGTTTAATCGTAGAAGCAGTCGAACCCGACACGTATCTCGAAATATTTTTCAGAGGTGCAATATAAGCAAACTCAGATACTGCGGTAAAGGTATACACCTGAACCTGTTGGTCCTTGCCTTTCACAAAGTCTTCATAGGTAACAATATAGAAACGTAAGTCAATCTCCTGTACCACATCCAGCGCTGTTACGTTTATCTTAAGATCGATATACTCGTTACCCGTTATACCAAACTCCTCAAAGAAGTTTACCTCATCACGGATACCCATCTCAAGAACCAGCGAATTTTCTAGAAGACTCTCGTGTATCTTCGTAAAGCCAACCATATTACGGATATCCCGCGTCACTCCGCGGTTATTTGTAATATCCACTGAAAGCATCTCATAAGAAGTTACTTGAGTAGAATTACCTTTCGAATCAGAATAGGTACGATTTAAATTATTCATTCAGAAGTCTCTTATATTCTTGTGCAAAGGTTTGTATATACTGCGGCGAAACATACTGAATACGGCGGACAGCATCATTTTGATCCATGACATCCTGCTCACGTGTAGTATAGTTCGTAGCCTCAGGGCCAGAAGCATACTCGGTAATCTCATCGTTTATAGAAACAGGATTATAGTAATGAGCAGGAGCAGTCTTACCGACCTTCCACGATTGAGTACATGTAAGGTTATATGCCCGTTGGATATCATCACTGCCTTTACTCTGAAAGTTCTGACTCGGTCTAAGGTCGATCGCTATATCCCTTACATCTTGAGTAAACTTATTCTCTAAGTCTTGTACCGAAGCATACCGCGCATCATCAGGAGTATACGGATTAACGAAGCGAACGTGGTAACTATCAGACGTCTCTCCAGCTGGATAAATTAAACTCTGAGCTCTACGGGTATATTCGGTATCAAGCGCTCCCCCGTCTCCAATTTGCTCCATGAAGGGTCCATAGTCAGAACTCCACGCTATAGTAGAAGTGTCAATCCATATCTGAGAAAGGTTCGGCTTGTAATCTACGAGCTTAGCTGTCGCGTATATTTGAACCAGTTGATTATCTATGAAGCTAGTATCGAACAAGTGGTACAGTTGTAAATACTGCTTATAATTATCGTCCATGAGAGGCAATCCAGCAAGAGTACGGATATCATCTGTACCGAATCGTATCACGGGAAACCTCAGCGCTGCAAGATCTTTATGCTGGTTATCAACGAAATTCCGAACTTCACTATCACCTTTAGGCCAAGCGGTTAAACCATCCTTCAGAAAATCGTTAGTAAGAAAGAAAGTCCAATAATAATCAGGTGTACCATACAAGCGTTGGGACAAGTTATCAGGTCTCTCGCCATCGAAGGCATCAACATACTTATATGCTAATACGTTATGTGATGCTTTTTCGACCACATCTACATAACGGAAGATATCGACTATATCAGTACTGATACCATCTGTCTCTATACTATATGTCTCCTTGGGAAACTGTTTAAAAAATGACATTAAGATTGTTCTCCTATATTCTGTTCGTCTCTAGCTAGTTTACTTATAAGCTTGTTCTGAGCTGAGACAAGATCCTGTGACTTCTGTGATATGAATGCGGTATCGGCATTAGCTCTATTGCTATTTGCTTCGAGGTCTTCTATTTCATTCCTTGTAAGTATCTTCGACTCTTGGAATTGTAGACTAATATCGACTTCATGCGGGCTATAATCATTACGGTATGTGTTATCGCTACTATTAATAGTAGTATTACATGCAGTAATATAGCAACTAAAGATCTTTGGTATGTACTGTAGCTCTGTCATGTCCGGTGAAAGGAATTCAATATGCCATAGTGATGGGTACTGTAGCATAGTCTTTCTGCCTCCAACTTCAGCAGCATAAGTATTATTACGGAATACATTCTGAATAGAGTCAATAGACCTTACCTCTGCCTCGTTACTTGCAATCAATTTAAAGTCAAACTGAAAGGATCGTAGTGTATTACCATCAAATGCTGTATTAGTACGGGGATTCACTACCTGTTTAGAACTAAACTCAAGTGTCTTAGCAGTAGTCTCTAGTCCAAGCTTGCGACTTAAAAGAATAGATGCACCAATACCACCTCCTGAAAAGGACTGTGCACCTGCTTCACCGGCTGCTGCTTTAATCTTATTACCTATACCAGTCGCTCCGCCTGCTGCTTTTGCGATATCTGCCATAGCACTAATAGTACCCATATTAATAGTACTATAGCTCGCGCTGTCATTAAAGGATAATCCCTGAGGTATCGGAAAGCATATAGACTCGATTGGTACAGACGAATCGTGGGGTATACAACTAAATCGTACTATAGGTCGATCGAGATCAGCAAGGTCTAAGGGAAACTCTAACGTTTCATTGCCTCCATTCCGATTACCTATAGACAAGTTCTGTTGTAATCCTGAAGAAGCTTGTTGAGTCACCTTCCCTGCTGCAGTAGATGCATCTTGTAATAATTGTGAATAGATTGCCATGTAATCTATTTATATAACATGTAGTTGATAAACTAATCTAGTGCTGCCCTTGTTAGCATTTAATTATTATACCACAAACCATAACAGTTGTACAGGCTAAAGTACTGATAATCAACACTTTATATGGTGTACATCGGAGCTATACTATGGTATAATAGAATAGATAAATAGTAACTATGGCGTATAGCGGAACATATAAGGTAAAGAACAAGTCGAAGTACGAGGGTAATTGGGCTAATGTAAAGTATAGATCGCTATGGGAGCGACAGTGCTTCAGATATCTTGACAATAATCCTGCAGTAAAAGGCTGGTCGAGTGAGGAGTACGTTGTAGGTTATAGGTGTCGTACGGATAACAAGCTACACAAGTACTATATAGATCTGTTTATACGGTGGGAGTCTAACGATGGCTCGAGCGCTAAACGTAAGTGTACACTGGTAGAGATTAAACCTAATAAAGAAACTATAGCCCCGAAGCAAGGTAAGCGTAAAACAAAGAAGTATTTGAAGGAAGTATTTACTTATGCTAAGAATATATCGAAATGGGAGGCTGCTAAGTCTTTTGCTGATAGGAGAGGGATGGAGTTCGTTATCTGGGATGAACATGTAATACGTAAGATGGGGATTAAGCTGTTATAGACTACAGCAATACTTATAGAATATATGATTAAGTTTATTGAATCGTCAGGTGTACAGTGTAAAGCTTGCTACGTGTACTGGGTTAGGAGAAGTATACACTCTGATATTAAAACAGAAGGATACGTTGGTATTACTGACGATATAGATAGAAGATTTAAACAACATAGGGATAGTGTTGATCTAGTAGACTATACCAGTGTTATAACAGAAGCCTTGCGAGAACATGACGATATAGTTTTTGATATAGTCGAGACATGTAATGATAGAGAAGATGCTAAGGCAATGGAAAGAAGCCTTAGACCTGAGTATCGTATTGGTTGGAATGTAGCAAAAGGTGGAGGAGGGAGAGTCGATTATAATTTTAGTGAAGAACATAGAAAGAATTTGTGTATTGCTGCTAGTAATAAACCACCTGTAACTAAAGAAACAAGGAAGAAGATGAGTGAGTCATCACCTAAGACTAAATCAGCAGAGCATAGGAGGAAGATTGGTGAAGCTAATAAGCGTAGAGTGTATAGTGATGAGATGAAAGAGAAACTCTGTAAAGCCTTTTCGAAACCAATTAATGTTGATGGTGTTGTATACCCGTCACGTAAAGCAGCGTTTGAAGCAATTGGTGGAGGTAAGGTTTTAAAGATGATGAAGGCTGGAACTGCAAAATACCTATAAATAGATTACTATATGGCAAACTTCTACGATAAACTAACTAGTAAAGCAACAGCAGCTGGCTTTAAAAAGAATAGTGCAGAATCTCTTAAGTGGTATCAAAACATGCTGAAGAGGATGATGGGCTTGAATCGTAAAGAGTTGCTTGACCAATTTGATAGGTCAAAACCCCTGTCTGGTCGTATGTTTCATTTCCTGTATGACCCGAAAGGAAAGAAGACACTACCTTATTACGATAGATTTCCTCTGATTTTTATGGTAGAGAAAGCGAAAGGTGGATTTTATGGTTTGAATCTGCATTACCTACCTCATAAAGAGCGTGCTATATTTTTTGATAGACTTCTGGACTATACCAATAACAAGAGGTATGATGAATCGACACGTTTGAGGTTGAAGTATGATCTGTTAAAGGGATCTTCTAAACTCAAGTACTTTGCGCCGTGCTTTAAACACTATTTGACTAAGCATGTAAAGTCGAAGATCGTTGAAGTACCTGCTGATCAGTGGGAACAGGTCTTGTTTATGCCATCAGAATCGTTTCAGAAGGCAAGTAAATCTAGCGTGTGGCAAGAATCGAAGAAACAGGTATAAATATACTTATGGCTTTATTTAACGACATTAAGAACGCTATTAACCCGTCGACAATTGATGACTTGAAGTCAACGATTGGTAAACGAGGTGGCATAGCTCAAGCAAACAGGTTTAGTATTACTATGACGCCGCCTACTCAGACTCTGTTGAATCTCGATTTACAGTCGATGGCAGCTTCTGCTTTAAGTGGTACCTTTAGTCTTGGTGGATTAGTGAACGATCCTCGCGATATTACTATATTGTGTGAATCGTGTTCACTACCCGGCAGGTTAATACAGACCGGTGACTATGATAGCATTGGTCGCAACCCTCGTAAGTATCCTGTCACGGTAATAGATGAGGATATCAACTTCTCGTTTCTCTTGACCAATGACTACTACTGTAAGAAATTCTTTGATAAGTGGCAGGGCAGCGTTATCGATCCAGTTACTAATCTAGTATCGTACCCATCTCAGTATAAGACGGATGTACTTATACAACAGCTGGATAGAAACAATACACCAATCTACGGTGTTAAACTAATAGGTGCTTACCCGACTGGTGTGAATAGTATCGAACTAAGTAACGATAGTTCAGATGCTAAACATTCATTGAGTGTCACGATGGTGTATGATCGATTTGAAGTGCAAGGCGCAATCTCATCACTCGCCAGCAGTGTCAAGAATAAAATAGGAGCCCTAAGACGACTCATTTAAACAACAAACTAATATAATATTATGGCATTACCGAAAATAGTAGCACCGACATATCACTTAACTGTCCCGTCATCGGGTAAGACAGTCGAGTACAGACCATTCCTCGTGAAAGAAGAGAAGATTCTCATGATTGCGCAGGAAGCAGGTACACAATCAGCAATGACCAGCGCGCTAAAGGATATTATCCGCGCCTGTACATACGATACACTAGATCTTTATTCACTTACGATGTATGATCTAGAATATATCTTTCTGAATCTACGGGCTAAGAGTGTAGGTGAAACAGCTGAACTGAATATTAAATGTGGAGAGTGTGATGAGTATGTAACCACACAGGTTGATTTAACTACAGTCGAAGTACAGAATCTTGATAAGAAGATTGACAATAAGATCCAGTTGACCGATACAGTTGGTGTTATGCTGAAGTCACCAGGTCTTAAAGAGATGGAACGTGCTACTCGAACAAAGAGTGATAGTGTTATCACCGAGAGCATTGCATCGGTGCTTGAAACAATTTACGATGCGGATGATGTATATCCAGTCGCTGATACGAATCAAAAGGAGCTTGAAGACTTCATTGATTCGTTAAGTCACGCTCAAATGGAAAAGATTCAAGACTGGATAGTACAAATCCCTCGCCTTGAGCATACTATCGACATTACCTGCTCACATGGTCATAAGACTAAAAGAACCTTATCGGGGCTTGCTGATTTTTTCGGTTAGCCCTCGCCCACACATCGTTAGAGAACTACTATCATGTTCAGTTCTCGATGGTTCAGCACCATAAGTATAGTTTAACAGAACTAGAAAATCTGCTGCCGTGGGAGCGAGAAATCTACATAACATTGTTAAAAGATCATCTCGAAGAAGAAAAGTTGAGGGAACAACAAAGGCAATAAGAAGAGGGAAAGTGTTTATAGCGCTTTCCCTTTTTTCGTATAAATAGATTATATGGCCGACAAACCCCTTACCAAAAAAGATTTAGAAAGTGTAATTCAGAAGGTTACAATCCAGAATAAGACATCGGTTAAAATCGATAACGCCTCTGACATCGCTAAACCTCTTGTAGAAGAATCAAAGAAGAATGATTTAAAGCGTCTTGAGGCTAACATTGAGCAACGCTCGTTGTTTGAGGGTATGTTTAATGGTATCCGTAGCATTGGTGAGAATATCGCTGATGGCTTTTCAGAATTAGGTAAGAGTTTAAAACAAAAGGGTGCCAATGCTTTAAAGTTTTTAGGTATTGCATTAGGTGCTGCAGCAGCTCTTATTCTAGCACCAGTCTTTGCAGCAGGCGCATTCTTTAAACAACTATCCGTCGAGCTCAAGTTCTTAGATAGTCTTACAAAGGGAAGACTTGGGAAGATATTCGCGCCTGTTACAAAATTCTTTGCACGTATTGGAGACTTTTTCAAAGGACCATTTGACAAGATATCTAGACGCTTCGCTGCTTTAGGTAAACGATCAAAGACTGTGATAGAACTATTCAAACCAGTTTTACGTGGTTTAAAGGTCGGCTTCGCCACTGTCACCAAATTCGCAAAGCTATTCGGTGCTGTAGCTGGTAAACTATTCCTGCCTATTACTATCGCTATGACGGTGTTTGATGGTCTAAAGGGTTTCCTACAGGGATTCAGAGAATCAGATGGTGAGTCGATGTTAGGTAAGATTACCGATGGACTGTACGGTGCTCTAGGTGAGATAGTAGCCAATTTAGTGGGTGTCCCATTAGATCTATTAAAGAGCGCTGTAGGCTGGATTCTAGGGAAGTTCGGGTTTGAAGATGCAAAAGAATCATTAGCAGCGTTCAACTTTAAAGACATGATTAAGGATCTTATCACGGGCGTTGGTGATCTTGTACAGGGTGTCGTCGATTATGTTGTTAACCTATTTAAAAATCCAAAGGAAGCTTTTGCTGGGATAGCTGAAAGCTTAAGTAACATTGGTGATATGGCATCCGATTTTGCTCGGTCAATCTTAAGAAACTTTCTACCAGTGTATGATGAAAGTCGTACGGGAGGAAGGTTTAACCCATTGAATGTAGCACATAAGCTTACTCCTGCTGCCTTGTATAAATTTGCTGGAGTCGATAAGAAAAGTGGTGCACTGATTCCACGAGAAGAAATTAAAGCGGAGATCGGTAGAGGTAATCTTAATGGCGGTGGTATGGACGATCTATCAACAGGTGGTTCAGCACCAATAGTAGTTATGGTCCCAGCTGCTCAATCGTCTGCTCCTGCATCTTCTCAAGGGAATGTATCTTTGAATCCAACAACCATTATGGTAAACGACAACAGTCGTTCGATAAAGGCAAGTAGACGTGCCAGTCGTGGTCGCAGAGGCGCAAGAATGACTGACGAAGACTTTTAGACAAAAAAAGGGTAGCCATTTAAGACTACCCTTCAGTTAGTTGTTTAGTTTATTTTCTACTGTGAAGCTAATTTAGCGAAGTACGAGAGGGTATCTTCACCGTCACCATCGCCACCTTCACCGATATTTGGTGTATCGACAATAGGAGCCTCAGTAGGAGCTGGTGCATCGAACTTTACTTCCTTAGTAGTATTCATCTCAACTGTTTGAGCAGGAGTGAATCCATTAGATACTTCAGCTTCACCGATTACTTCGTAAAGCTTCTTCTTCAAGTCAGCATAGGACTTGTAGTTTTCAGCATCGGTGAATTCACTAAGCTTATAGAGCTTGTTGTATACACCTTCGAGCTGTGCTTCATCAGCACTGAATAGTTCAGTAGCGCTGTCAAATTCAGACTTATCGTAATTGCGATAGCCTTCAACCTGACGGATCTTAAGCTTGAAGTTAGCACCACCCCAGAAGTCAAAAGGATTGACAGGAGTTTCATCTTGGAATTGTGGTTGCATCACATCCATAATCTTGTCCATAATCTTCTTGCCGTACTCGTAAAGGAATACCTTACCTTCATTTTCAGGATTAGCTGAGTCAGATACAACAAGAATATTGGAGACGTGGTGTAGACGACGCTTACGTGTTCGTGCGGTTTCCTTATCTTCATCACGACCTGAGTTCCACAACTGTGAGTTGAGTTCAGATACAGGATCTTGTTGACCGACAGAAGTCAAAGACTTCTCGATATACCAGCGACCAGTAGCTCCTTTAAAGCCGTGATCCCAGTAACGTACCCAAGGAAGATCTTCACCTTCACCTGCTGGTAAGAAGCGAATAACAGCGTAACCATTTCCTGCTTTATCTACAGTAGGTTTCCACATACGGTCATCACCATAGGACTTCTTTTCGTTAGTACTGCTGGACGCTGCGACCAGTTTAGTAATCGCATCACTGCGATTTTGCTTCATATTTGCAAAGGACATATATTATTTGTATTTTGTTTTGTTGTTTTTAGTATTACAATGTATTGCATTGCGTTGGTTGGCTTAGGGTTACTAAACCGGAGAGTTATTTATATGACTATTATACCACAGTTTTAGCCATTTGTACACCATAAAGATTCAGTGTTAGGCAAAGATACTCACAAGCTTCTGCTTTAGCTTTCCTGTTGCTATTGGAGTGCGGAGCATGATTGCTTTATACTTAATAAGTAGATCGATTGAATCTTTATTGATATCCAACGGGTCACTCAGGTCACTCTTCAGGCGGTTAAGGAAGTTGACTAATATATCCACCAATACCACAGACTCGTGGCTAATTTCTGATGCTCTTAGTGCCTCAAGCAGTGGATTGCTGCTAAAGTTGTCAGAGGTTGTGCATATCTGGTCAAAGGAATACCCTCTGTCAACCATTAAATTCATGTCCTGAGTCAACATATACGTCAACTTGTCGTGTCGACCAATATAGTCGTTATGTATTGCATCGGTCATGCTACCGACCCAGACTGTAGGATCATGAATTAGATTGGCTGTACAGAATTGTATTAGCTTTTCCTTATCGAATCGACGAGAGAGCTTCTCAAAAAAGTAACGATCTCGTCGTCTTTCGAATGAATCTCTCTTCGCTGATGTTCTGAAGTTATACTTTACAGCGTCATAGTTAGATGTAAAGTGTAGCTTAAGCGCGTTGTATATTTGATATGCTTGATAACCGTCCATTTAATATTATACTAATTTCATCCAATCTGTTTCTTCAGGCATTAACTCACAGCCAAGTTCTTTCAACTGTTTCGCTTAGTGGTTCCATATTTATAATTTAGAGATACAAAGCACCCCATCGGAGTAGCCTATATCGGTTGCGTATCCTGCCTCGATAAAACGTCTCTCCATATCGTGAAGTATCAGGTGGTAGTGGCACTCTTGGTAGTCGGTCGGTACGTATATGCGAACGACTATTTCGAGCGGTTCGTTTGGGGTCAGCCCCCATCCTATATGTTTTCTTTGAAATGTTATCTTCATAGTAAGGTCGCCCTACTGGGCTGGTTGTGCGGACAAAATCACGCAAATTAGTGGTTATCCTTTAAAAAAGTAGTCTCCATACTGCTTCCCAAGCTCGGCTATTTTACCAAGCTCTTCACCATTTTTCAGTTGTCGCCTTGCGTTACTCTCTGCTTCTTTCTTGTTGGCTGCGATAAGGTAAAACGTCCTCCGCTTCAAATGTGCAAAAGCCGAGGCTCTAAATAAATAAGTTGATTGAAATTCTCTCATAATAAAAAATTGGATAACAAGCACATGCAGAGCAACGTCGCTCCGCTCCGTGTCTGATGTTAGTCGTTCTACCTGAAGTAAATCACCTTATCGGAGTGTCCGATGTCGTATGATTTTCCTTCGAGTCTTTTTTCGTTATTGTCGATCCACGCATGAAACTCGTCATAAGTGCATTCCGTGAATCTGAGCCAGATTTTTAGCGTCGGCTCTTGCCCTTGCCCCCAAAATCTAGCGGTTTTTTCAAATGTTACGTTTATTTTCATAGTGTTGGTGTTTTCATAATGTGTGCGCCCTACTGGGCTTTGAATTTGTGATTAAAATAATTGCGTCGTCAAAGGTATTCGGGACTTTTTTGATTTTTTTTAACGATTCTTTAGGCGAACCATTACGTCCTTGTTACGCTCAAGTTCTTGCTGGAAAAGCTCATCGCAGAACGCTCTCCATTCTTCTTCGCTGATCTTTCCTTCGCGGAGATCAAACCACATCATGTCGTATTCTTCGTATGTAATCTTATTTTTCATAGTTTTAGTGTTGTTTTTGTTATCCATACTACTATTATATCAGAGTTCCTACTTACCAGTGATGTAAAGATTCATTCCGAACATACCACCATCGACATGTTTGACTCTGAGTGGGCCTTTGAACCCTTTATTCTTTACCTTCTCAATCTCCTTTTCGAGACCTTCTTGAAAGTGCTTGAGATAAAATCCTTCACCTTTGCAGGTAGCTCTTATTAGATGTGTGATGTTGTGTTTTTTCATATTAGTGCTTTACTTGATTATGATACTATTATACCATATTAAACACTATTTGTAAACCGTTATTTTCACCCAAAACGGCCCTGCAGGCCCTTAAGGCGTGCAAGTGATTGGTTATCAATCACATTTAAATGCATTTTTATTGCACTTTTTTCATAGTTCTTCTTTCATAATTTATATTATATACTATGTTAGTCCTTTTGTAAACAATTTAATTCTTAAATGATGCGTTGTGCCAAGCTGGTTCTGGTTCACCTGATGGGGATATTTTGTCAAGATAGATTTGTTCCACCTCAACCTTCTCTAGCCAACGAGTTTCTTTGCCGATGGTGATAGGTAAGAGAGCAAACCATTTGCGTTTTCTTAGCGATTTGTATTCTGGTTTAAAAAATCTCATATTTTATTCCCATTCTGCACCGACATATTCACTAAAGGTTTTTTGAAAACCAAGACTATCTTTTTCCAAACCATTAAAGAGATAATCAAAAAGCCAATCTTTTGCCGTCTCTTCGTCCATACCTTTAATCCATTCTTTTTCTTTACATTCCTTCCAAAGAGCTTCAAACTTCTGGTCTTGCACTACACTTAAATGCTGGATAAAATCTCCAACAGCAAATGCTCTATCATCTAATTCTGCATTTACTTTTCTCATAGTTCTTTTATTGCTTTAATCATTTTTTCCTTAGCCATATCTTTGGCTTTAGTGTGTGATACAAAAGCATCAATCGATTTTACCTCAGATGCTTTCTCTCTTTGTACACGATATACCATCGCTTCGAGTATTAATTTTAGTGCTTCTTTCATATTTAAAATAAAGTTCCTGTGGTTCTTTTAATAATGTTACGATCCATTGCTTCGACTTCTAGCTTAAGCTTTAATGGACCCTTGACAAGTTTTGCCATATCTTCAGGATCGATCTGGTTTCTTTCGCATATTTCAATAATTGATTCTGTGTAAGTCATTCCATCCTGTGTTACAAGCTTTTCAACCTGTATGCGTAGTTCTTCTTTTGTTATTGATGGTTTTATCACCACTGCTTGTCGTTTACTCATAGCGCTCGTACTAAAATGGTATCTTGGTTGATCCTACCATTTGCGGATTTACGCTTGGTCTTAAGCTCGTTGAGCGATTTCTCAATTTGCTTTTCAGTTTTTGAAGCGATGATTGGAAGATAGTCTTCTGGCTTACGCAGTGTAAGCGAGAAGGATGCATCTTCGTCAAAGTCTTTAATGGAGGTACCACTTACGGTAAAGCCATCTCGAGTTCGTGCTTTAAAGACTGTAAGCTTACGGTATTTAGTGTTAAAGGCAAAGAACATATTGGCACCAATGATTCGAGTAGGATCACAGGACTGCATAGAATGATCTTTCGATTCAGATAGGTATTTCATCCTTTGAACTTGCTTATCCGCTGCCTTAGGCTTCTTGGTCCGTGGCTTACGAGCAGATGCTTTACTTGTCTTATAGAGTACTAACTCATTAAGCATAGCATCACACGCTTTAATACGGTTACGTAGTGCGGGCTTGCTCAAATAGGAGTACCCTTCGACCATGTCAGGACAAGTCTTTTCGAAAGCTTCGTTGTACTCATTACGCTGTTTAGTCAACCATTCCTTTACTTCACGTGTAGCTGAGACTGGAATGTTTTCACCTCGCATGACACTAGCCAATGGGAACTTAGTAACCTTTGGTTCGAAGGTGCACCAGTCGTCAAGCATGCTTTCAAGCTCGCACAGAATAGTTTCTCTCACCTTCTTTTTCATGATTTCATGAACGTTAGGCTTGGGCTTTCCATCTTCAGGCTTCACTGCTTTTGCCTCTTTTGCGTCTTCAGCAGCTTTAACGAGTAGTACAATTCCACTCATAGCGCGCTCTGCATAATCGTAGCTGAGGTCCTTAGGCATACCCATATTGAACATGCGGCACATCTTTCCTGTGCTAATGACGTTTCCAGCGGTCTTCGGCACACGCTTAATAAGAGCAATGTCTTTCGTATCAAACTGATTACGTACCATGTACTCTGAGATGATTGGAAAGTAGTCATCGCGATCAAGATAGTAGTTATAGAAGTTAAGAGCAGAATTAAACCTACGGTCAAAGTCTTCTTGAGTAGTTATGTTTTTCCACTCAGGCTCTTCGCCTGTGTATTTGCTATCCATAGCAACTACGTTACCGTTCTTTAAGAATTTTCTATGTTTAATTTTCATAATAAGTATTATACCACATGTTTTACAGTTTGTACACCGCTATTTAATCGTCGAGTTTAATGATACGGGACTTAGCTACATAGTCTAAACCACGACCACCGTTGCCGAATTGGACAATAACCTGATCGCCCTTGAGTATCTGAAAGATTTCACCGTGAGCAATCATGCTATCTCCAACTCTATAGGAAACATAGTCCCCTTCTTTAAACGGGAATTCATCGTCTCTAGTCATTCTGTGTCTGTTTGATTGGCTATACACGGCTTAGTCGGTTAAGAGAGAAGTTGTCATGATAAGACACACTGATACGTTCAAGATAGCTTGGGACCATGTGAAACTGTTTGCGGCAATGCTGAGCGGGATCATGAGCGCGTTGGCAATTAGGGTGAAGGACATAAAGCCTTTGAATAGTTTAGATTGCATATATGTATATAATTTGAGTTTGGGATTAAGAAGAAGTAGGCAGTTTAGAGTCTTACCTAGGATCACCAACACAAATTCTATCGGCGGCTTAGCTCCGGCCCACAGCTTACAATATTATCCTTATTAGCTTCTAGCCAAGCATCTTGTTGAATGGTCTTGGCACGTTCTCCGGCCAATTCTAGCATTTTAATAAATGCCTCATCATGTGAGGAATAAAGCTTATCTGTGATGATGCGAGCAAACGATTGTGCACCCATTGCCATATTGGCATTCACGATGGTTTCAATTGCATCGCATACATCACCGATTGACACGGTCTTTGTTTTTGCCACAGTCTGGTTTGCTGTTAATCCTTGTACTCCGTTAATTTTTGTCGTAATAGCCATAATATATGTTGTTTTGTGTTTGTGTTAGTTGGTTGGTATGATACTATTATACCATATATTTGACCATGTGTAAACAGTTATTTTCAATCAATGGAGCCTGCAGGCCTTTAAGTCATCCAAGTTGCTGGTAGACAACAACATTTAAATGCACTTTTATTACACAAACTACAGCCTTCTTCTCTTTATTGCTAACAGAGATAAGGCTAAAAGGCCTGAAAGCAGACCAACAGTCTCAGGCTCAGGTATAATATAGGCTGAAACGACCCGTAGTCGAACTTTCCCATGTTTCATGTATTTGATGACGCCAACCGAGTACTCAGTCATATTGTCGTGGCGTGCTGTAGCTACAATGGTCAAGATGTCGCTTTCAGCGATACAGTAGATATCAGCAAATGGAAGTTCACTTGGATATATGACCTTATTGTCAAATGACCAGTCTTTGTTTGACACGCTGGAAAATTCCACGCGGTCACCAAACCCCTGTATTTTAAAGAAGTCACCATTGTTAAACCGCACTTTCGCCGACCCGCTTCGAAAAGCTACATCAGGCTGATTGTCCAGCACTCCAGGATGGACGTTAAATGCCGTTGAGGCGTGTGATAGTGCGGATGACGCGAGGAGCGCCAAGACGCTGATTATGTTTTTTGTTCTCATGAGTTTAGTGTATGTAAATTGTTTGTTAAATATAGATATTTATTTATAATGCACCGTTATTACAGTTTTAGTAATTATTGTACCTTTTATAAGTTATTGCTAATGAATCATCTATAGAATAGATGTCTTCCAACCTTATTCGTAAGTGTCATGTCAGCTGCCCAATATGGAGGTTGGATGTAGTCTGCGTAGTAGTGATCAGCTCCATTCGTATAGTTGGTCATCTGTGCCGTATCGACGATCTGCATTGCCTCGTGCCAGCGTGGGTGATTTTGTGCCTTTGAGATATTCCATTCAACGGTATTCTCGTTCCAGCAAGAGAATTGCCATGGCTGAAGGCAGATATCAGACATCGATTTACCTCGCTTAATGGATCTATTGTGGATGACTTCGTGTACTGACTCCATCGCACCCTCAGCGTACTCGCCTCCTGCTTCGAGGATCAGAGTAGATGCAACGATGTCTCGATGCGTTGCTCCAGTTGCGTCTGATACAGCGAGTGTCATGATTGTAGCGGTGACGAATCCTGCTGTGAAGTTTAGCCAATCTCTTTTAGTCGATTTCATAATGTGTGTGTCCTAATCGGTGAGTGAGAAAATTAGTTTTAAGGCCATTAAAATACCCAAGATAGCCAAGAAGATGTATACGTTAAATACGTTAATGAAGGTAGAGATTGGTTTCATAATGTGTGTGTCCTAATCGGTGAGTGAGAAAATTAGTTTTAAGGCCATTAAAATAGCCAAGAAGATGTATACGTTAATGAAGGTAAAGATTGGTTTCATAGTGTGTGCGGGATAATTGGCGGCTGTTGGTTATTTTTACACTTGTACCGCTGTTCTTTCTGATCCACAACGATCTTACTACGAGCGGATTGTTATTACAGCTAGGAAGCATCCTCTTGAACGTTTCCCAGTCTGGTTTTGGTGAGTCAAGGGTTTCCCAAGCTTTCATTCTTTCTGCTGCAGTCATATTATAGTGATGTGCCCATGATGGAAAGTTCTTCCGCAAGGGCCATTTCGTTGTAGCTATTTTCGAATTCGCTGAAGCACGATACATCGCCAATTTCGTCTTCGGTGCCTCGTACTTCATCGGCAATTTCTTGTTCAATGCTGCGTTGAACAACAACCTTTTTTGTGGCTTTCTTTGCTTTTGCTACAGGTGTACCTTTAGCCAATTTGCTTTCTACAAGTTTAAGCATTTCAGCCACTACGTAGTAGCCTTTAGATGAGGATTTTGCGCTGGCCTTAAGTGCCACGTATGTGTCTTTTTCGACGAGACCGTTACGAACCGCAGCAGTGATGATTTCCTTGCGTTTTACGTGTTCCCAGTTAAGGTTAGCCATATCGTTGAGGAGATGCTTGAGTGAATTGAGTTTTTGTAGGTTTGTCATAATCTTTTGTTTTTATTGGTTGGTATGATACTATTATACCATATAAAGTGCGGTGTGTGAACCGTTTTTATGCACCTTTATCCGCTTTTTTCATAAGTGACTGGTAGTTAACCACATAAAAACTGCACTTTTTTTAAAAAGAGTGCAGAAAATGGCCGAAAAAACGGCCCATATTCGTGCGAGGCCGAAGGTTGTTGACTACCAACCACTTACGCTTCTGCAGCGTGAGAAACGTCATAACCCGTTGGTGCTCAATTAGAACCTTACCTTAGATCTGTTTCTTCTCAATATTCTCAATAGAACCTTCTTTGGCAGACCTATCAACTCTAGTGTTGAGGTTATCCGCTGTTTCTTCTTCGCCATCCTGTTTTGTCCTTTTAGATATTGATTTAGATTCATGGCACTATTTATACAGAGCTATTTTTCAGTGTTTAATCTAAAGCTAAAACCTAATTTGTTATAAATAGATACATGACAACAGAACTATTAGCAATGCTTGGTGGTGGTTTAAGCGGTTTCGTAATGAAACTCATCGGCTCCCAAGTTCAAAATCAGGCCCAGTTATTCGAAAGAATGCTTGTTAAACAAACCGCTGCAGACGATTCTGCAGATCGTGCAGCAAAAAGAGATAGTGGAGTTTGGGTTCGTAGACTCTTAGTTACCCTCACGTTCTTCGCTATTGTTATTGCACCATTCATCTTTGCGTTTATGCCTGATGTTGGTATAACTACATCGAGAGAAACTGGTGGAATCTTTGGCTTCTTTAAAACAATTAAATGGCAAACAGTTGAAGGATTCGTTATTCTTCCAGAGATTCGCCAAACTGCTCTTGCTATCGTAGGCTTTTACTTCGGCAGCTCACAAGTTAAATAAACCGAGGTAACACATTATGGCCATCTGGAATAAAGTATTACAAAAACTAAATAACAACAATACTCAACAATATGAGGTTGTCATGCTTGCTGATAAAGATGGTAACATTATTAATACCTTTGGCGCAGCTTCGAATATTCCTATTGCTTCTGGTGAAGTAAATGGTTATCAGAACGTTCATAAATTTGGAATGATCGATGGTAGTAATGGCTCAGATTGGACAACTCTTTGGAGTGCTGCAGATTCGGCTGGAACACGCTTGTATCCTTGGGATACTGCAGCTGGAACAGTAAGCGTAGTTTCAGATGAAGATGATGATACAGATGGTGATGTTGGAGCGCATACTATTATAGTCGAAGGATTGGACACTAACTATAATTTTATAAGTGAATCATTTGCTCTTTCTGGTACAACAGAAACAGGCGAAGGAGCAGTTACATTCCAGCGTGTAAATCGAGCATATATTACAGAGGGTAATACTAATGTTGGTAAGATACAAATTAAAAATGGTACAACTATTGTAGCTGAAATCGCTGCTGAAATGGGCCAAACTCAAATGTGTGTTTATACAATTCCTGCAGGCAAAACTGGTTATCTTACTCGTCTTGCAACTTCATCTTCAAAACACCAATCAACAATCGTTTCTTTATTTCAAAGACCATATCAAAAAACATTTGTTCGTACCGCTAGTACAATCGCGCTCTTTCGCAATAATCAAACGATAACCTATGATATTCCAATTCGTTTTCCAGAAAAAACAGATTTAGACTTAAGACAAATTGGATCAGCAAATAACGTCCTTGCTGCTGATTTTAATATCATTCTTGTAGACAACCCATCGTGAAATTAAAAGTAATACTTCTTCTTCTTATCTTAACCGTTGTTGCAGCGTTTTATTCGCAATCAGTACAAATGACAAAATTAGAAGACAGGATCGAATATCTTGAAAATAAAGTAAAGGCACATGATAAAACCTTTAAAGAGGTTTATAATATCTTTAGAATAATAATTAAAGAAATAGAAAAAACCTCGAAATTTATAGCATAATGGCTTGGCTTAATATACCCAACAACGACTACTGGCAGTACGATGATAATCCACCCAATCCAGGTGGTGCACTTACTACTCTTTGGCAAACCAGTACCAATGGTATCCGCACCACTCCTTTTGGCGAGAAAATATATGTCAATTGCCGTCATATAACACTGCGGCCGTATCAAGAATCAGTTGCTTCAGAAATTTCTAAAACATATTGGGATAATGTGCCTGGCGCGGTTGATTTAGAACTCTACTTACTTCCCGACGGCGTATCGTTCTACAAACAACCAGATGGCCAATCGCTGTATCTGCAGCCTGAAGCAATCGTTGTTGTGCGCCCCGATGGTACCTCGCAGTATTTAAGACCAGATGGCGTATCCCGCTATCTTTCGTACTAATACATTTTTTTAACAACAATAGATACATAAATAGTAATTATGCCAAACACAACAGTATCCACAGACATTCACTCGCTTCTGACATCAGCCGATGTTACTGAAGCGCGGAACGTACTTAACATAACAGACGGTGCCACTGGGTATGAATTTACTGGTGGATTTACTGATCGTACTACTGGACAATCAGGTGCCAATGACCTTGGTTCCAACACCCAGTACACAGCTCAGATGGCGGCCGATAAAGCATGGTACCGATTTGGCTTTGACCGCACACGTCAGATAGCCAATGACTCTGCTTACTTCCCTATTACTGATCCTAGCGTATTCGACCAAACTAAAGGTCTATTCGGAGGTCAGCACATGCCAGTTGGTATCACAGATCTTATCAACTACGACTTTGACGACAACGGCGCTACGGGGAGCTACACTGATGAAGTAACTACAGGTGATCTCAAATATAATGCAGCGACTGGTTCTTATGATCTTACACAATGTGATGTAGGTGACCTCGTAAAAGTTCGCTTTTCGTTTAACGCTGTTCCTCAGATTGCTAACTCTACACTCGAAGTAGGTCTTATCTTTATGACACGCGATGCCAGTGACCAGCCTACCTTCACTTTTGCTCTTACAACACAACCAGTGTTCTACGGCACAGGATCACAAGGTGTTGCTTATCTAAATCGTGTTGAAATGTCTGCTTACATCGCTTCTGATGAAGACCGCAACGCTCGACTGCTACCTGCAATCCGTTGCAACAACGAAATTCTAATCCAACCTCTTACGACTCTAATCTCAATCATCCGATAAATTATGGCTATACGCATTACACGAAACGAACAAGGAAACTGTATCACATTCGTAGGATCATCTAATCCTGCATATTGGAACGCATGTCTTAGTGCACAGATCAATGCAACGGATACCTCGCGAATTGATATTATTAACGATATTCGTTCAGCCAACTCAGCAGAAACGCAATATGAGTTTTATGCTGTGAGTTATTTAGAATTTGCAGATAAAGACGGAATCGCATTCGCAAGCGCTCAAGAATTAGTAGATTACATTAACGTTAACGCAAACGTATCAGCTCCAGCTGATATCAACATTGGTTATAAAGGTGTGTTTGACGCATCGACCAACCTCGCACCAACCGATGCATCGCCTGTTAATGGTGATTGGTACTATATTGGAACTGCAGGTACAATTGACACCGTAGATTACGAAGTAAATGACATCATTAAATACTCTGACACTGATACTGCATGGGGCCAGGTGAAAAGCGCGTTTGCTACAGTTACAGAACTAGAATCTTCTGCTCTTGACTTTTACGATCATTATGTTGATGGTGATTACACTGGTACTATTCGTAGTGGTACTGCAATACATCCATATAGCGATCTTGCAGATGCGATTGCAGCATCAAATCCACGTGATACAATCTTCATTGAAGGTGTTATCTCTATAGCAAACTCTAGCGGTCCGGCGTTTACATTACCACACGGATTGCACTTTTACGGCGCCGCTGAGTCTTATGTGCAGTATACTACATACGATGCTAACAATGGTGATATATTTTTATACGAAGGCACTGATAACTCGCAAGATTTTCTATTCAATAACCTTCGCATCAAAAACGCGGGTGGTTATGGCATACACCTAAAGAAGCTCAGTAAGATTACTATCGAAGACTGCGTAATTAGTAATAACGGTTGGAATGGCCAAGGTCTATCTACTATTGCAGCTGAGGCTGGAAGTGTTTTAGGGTATGACTCTACAAATACTGCGCTGCAATCCTTTTATGCTGGAGCTAATGCTTCTAACGGCGGGGGAATGCGAATTGAAGAGTCAACCCAGGTTTTAATCGTTGGAAACACTATCACTAAAAACCTAAGAGGTATGAGAATACAGGATTGCGGTGTTGGCGGTGGTGGTTTTATTACTCGTAATCAATCTACACAGAATGTTGAGTCTGGTATCTATCTAGCGGCAGGTCTTACGTACGCAGGTTGTCAAAACATAACAGTGAGCATGAACGTTAGCGCGTACAACTCCAATAACGGACTATTGAGTATTGGTGGCATTAACAACAAATTCTCTCAAAATGAAGTTAATGGAAACTGGAATGCCGGTTTCTGTTCTTGGGGTGCTGCAAACACTACTTTAAGAGATTGCGGCTTATATGACAATAACAGATCGCAATATAACGGTATTGGTAATACGGGAGATGCAAAGGCAAGTATACAAATCAATGAGGCATACGATTTACTTGGCACGACGATTACTGTAAACCCTGCGTTTAGATTTATTGCTGAGATTCTTGATACACAAGTACATTACACAGGTCTGGGTTCAAATACCGAAAAGATTGGATTTTTAATTACAAGTGCGGTAGGTGCATTAGCTAACAATTCAAAGAATATAATTAAGGTAGATGATGTTGGTTTTATTGGTCAAGACTATGCTATTGACTTAAGTGAGGTAGACGTTTCAAATTTACGCTTAAGTTTAGGTGATAATAGTTTTCAATCTATTACTTATAAAGCTGTAAAGGCCCCACTAGTCGGTAACTATAATGAATTGCCTTTTAGTAACCACGTAATGGAAGTACCTGAAGTAGATGTAGTTGTAGATACGCTTAAACACATGATTACTTTGACAGAAGGTGTTGGAGGTAACACTATTAATACATATCAAGCAAACGAATTAACTTCTGTAATTCAAAACGGTCATGTTGATATTTTACAAGCTAACAGCGATAAAATACAGCTCAGGGGTTTAAGCCTAGGTAATGTTTATATAAATGGTATTGTAGCTGGTTCAAATATCAATACAATGAATGATAGTTTAAATGCTGCATTCAATATGAGTTTAGTAGAATACAAACAATTCTTAGAAAGTGAAGTAGGAGTATCTGGTGGTGGTAATGTTGCTACATTTTACTATATAGAATCTCCAGACAATAATTTTGAATATCCATTGTTTAAGACACAGGCTGAAGCAGAAGCATTTAGCACTGAAAATGGTGGTAGTGGTTATAATACTCAGACTTATGATGATGATTTAACTAATACAACTTGGTATGTGCCAACTGTACTATTTGTTGATAATGGAACGTCTGCACCTTTAAATGGTGTTTATGGAACATCTACAAGTATTATTTGGAACATTCAAACTACTGCCGCTGATGCTAATTATGCACCTACTTTTACTGACATTGTTTATACAATACAAGAAGGTAGTGCTGTTAATATTCAATATAAACCACAAGGAGATACAGATGTATATAATGTAACTAATATACCAACAGGATATGCCGATACAGGAAATGCTATTGTAGGAACAGCTGATGAGATTTTAGATGGAATAGATATACAGCATACTATAAACGTTACTAGAGCTAATGATTTTGGTTCAGATACAGGTATAATTACTTTAAATGTAACTGATGACCCAACTAATAATGCTACTTCTAATTCAACGTCTTGGACTAAAACGCTAGACTTTAGTGGCTCTAATGAACACTTGAAGCAAGTTAGCAATCTTTCATTCGCTAATGCCTTAAGGATGGACCACAAGGCACTTACTACTACAGCACCAACTTGGGCAACAGGAACTTCAGCGAGCCATCACGCTAAGCCTTGGGCAACTGCCGTAGTGTTTAACATTGATAATAACACAAGTCATCAAGTTATATGGAATCAAGGCGGAGGTGCAAATAATGGTAATTATAATATCTACTTAAAAGTATTAAATAAGCGTTTGTACTTTGGTTGGGGGCGTGAAGGAACAGGATATAACGAATGTATGATTCATCCAACACCTAGTGCACCTACTGGATTTCTTGGGCATAATGCTTGGTATGGTGTTTACATTGCTCACAATGGTACTAGACTTAACGCTACTGATGCTACTGCTTCTAATTTAGCTGATGCTTTTGACATTAGACTAATGAATAGTGCAGGTAATAACTGGACTCTTGGTTCAAACTTATCAGTAGCAGCAGCCTGGACAAGTACAGGTTACCGTATGGATGAGCTTATAGATGATGTGTTTAGTATTGGAGGTATGGAAACCAACAGGAGTTTTCAAGGTGAGATAGCTAGTATGGTAATTACTACATTAAAGAAAGATGTAGCTATGCCAAGCGATGCCGAGATAACAAAGATGATTAAAGACCCTACAGGGTGGCTAACTGATTATAAAATAGGAAACAACTACAGATATAATGTTAGCAACAGCAGTAACTTCCAGATTGGTGTACTGCAGCCTTCATTGGCTACACAAGTTTGGTTGATGGGTGATGGCACTGACGACTTCTACTTCAATGGTATTAGGAATCAGGTGTACTCAGCAGAACAAAACTATGGTAAATTACAGTTTAATAATATGCAGTCTACCGATATTCAGAATGTAAGTATTAATGGATTAAGTTAAAATAAGATACAACTTAATAATTGTTTCGTTTAGAGATGAAGCTTAAGATGCTAATTCAACACCGCAATAAGTAGACTAATAACGCAAAAAGGCCGCACTGAAATAATCGGTGCGGCCTTTGTAGTATTTGTCTATTGTTTAATCGACGACTGGCTTTTTGACAGTCTTCTTCTTAGCAGGCTTTCGGACCTTAGCTTTCAACTCGGTGATTTCGTCTTGAGCCTTTTCATAAAGTTCAAGCGCTTCATCAACTGCCTTTTCAACAGTCTTTACGTTATTGCGTCCAACTAGGACACCTGTAATAAAGCCTGCAACGAGTACTGCGATTAGTGTAATCATGATTTCTTTTCTCTTTTCTTGTTGTTGTTATTTGGTATATATACCCTGTAGATATGTTTCGAACTGCTCAATCTTTTCTAAACGATTTGGCCAAAGGATGTATTCCTTTGAAGGATTCGCCTTAAGGTTATTGAGCAGTGGTTGAATTGCATTATAGAGCTCGTCGACCTTTTCTTCAAGCGCTGCAGCAGTTGCCGTAGTTTCTTCTACCTTTGCTTCAGCCTGCTGAAAGGATTGAAGTTCTGTCTCATCGACACAAGTAAACCCGAAGTCGTCAAATGGTTCTGAGCTCATTTACCCCTGTAGTCTATTGGTGATTGCTTCATCGATCTTTTGTGTAACCTTATGTCCAACGTGTTCATTGAATACAAGAGACCCGCGGGATCTGCCCAGCCGTTTTGTTTTAGTTGGATTTGGTGCTCGTAGGTCTACTCCTGGTTTTGCTCTTTTGCTCATAGGTTTATTTATATATGTTGTTTGCGCGTTGTGTGATTGTAGTTATGTGTAATATCTTTTCATAAAAGGTTTTCTCATATCCTTTTGGTGAGAAATAGCTTTACTGATTGAAGGCATTTCTGCGCAATCGATGTGAGTATACCCTAGGTATTTTGCTACGTCTAATCGCTGACTTCCACCCCAAACTCCCCACTGATACTTAGATTGAGGGTTTAAGTCGTTATGCCAAAAAGGAAGAACCCCGAGTTTATCACCCCATTTTTTCTTCACCTCTAACAGATCCTCGTGGCTCGAATTCACAACCATTATTGGAAAGTGCATTCCGCTTTGTTTAATATCTCTAATCAAATTTTCTTTAAATGGTTTCGGTACGCCTGGAATAAGACTTACTGATGGAACCGATTGCCAAATTTCTGCAATAGGTAACTCAATAATTGGATAGTGTTTCCAATGTTCTTTATAGGCGCATTTAAGAATCTTTTTTGGCATAAAACAGATTTATTAAGAGTCGATGAATTTGGGCAGGATACTGTGTAACAATCGAGAATGTCACTAGGCCTGTAGCATAAATCACCTGCAGCGGAACTGTAGCGACTATTACGGTAACGAAAGTAATCTCGAATATGATTCGCTTAAGTATTTGAGCGGCATTCATTTTTGTTTTGTTCTTTCTTCTTATCGCTAAATCGGATTGTTGCTTGTGGAACAGGCTTGCGGACATGCTTCGTCTGCTCCAAGGTGGTGTTCCATTGCTTCTTCGTAGTCTGCTTGTTTGAGTTCATGAGTTGCTGCGTCTGTGAAACAGAATCCAGTACCATACAGCACATCTGCCATTCTGTGGCCGATGATGTGTTCAGTTTTATTCTGGTCAATTAAGACGAATTGGTTATAATTGTAATCTACTGTTGGTTCCATACTACTATTATACCATACTTTAGGACTTCTGTACACCGCTAAATGTTATGTAGATTGTCAAACAAGCTGTTTACCTTTTTGCGAGAATTCTCAACATAGTTTGAATCAGATAAGAAGTCGTGCACCAAGGCAGCATTCTTATGAGTATTAGATGGAATAACCCGCTTTATTCTTTGCCCTAAAATCATGCTAATGATCAGCGCGTGATAGCTTATAGACGAAACACTCTTATGTTGAGCGAGAGTGTTCATAAAATATTCAGCGGTATTCTTAGTGTTTAACTCAGATCCATGACGAACTTTAACGAGATCTTTTGTTGGCTTAAATTTAAGTTGAGCTAATCGCTTATTCGTGAATATAATGTCTGGAATAGTATCCACGGGTTTACCGAATTGTCTTGCACACGCTGCTGCACTAAAAGACTCTCGGCATGATATGAATTTAAAGTTTTTAAGTTGGCCTTTAGTTTTATTGTCTTGGAAAACCGTGTTAATGAGTATTGATGGCCATTTAGCACCAACTGATAAGATGTCATTGCGACGGTCGTGATGGAATGATCCTTCTCCGTTCACAATCACCAAATCTGCTTTATCGAGAACAGACGCAACGTGCTTTTCATCACGCATCATATCCTTTTTCACGCTTCCAACAAATTCGCAATCAACTCTTTTCAGTTGATCTTTAAAGGTTTCCATCACCAGCTCGCAGCCAAAGTGTTTATAGTTCTGTGTAAAACAGTCGTTGTAAATTGCTACTTTCATATTATATTGTAATTACGTTCGTGGATAAAATAACTTATTGTGAATTTTCTTTCTCTAACATAGTCATGCGGCTCATCAGCTGGTGTTCTTTTTTGATCATAGTATGTAGGTGTTTGCTTAAAGTCAAATCCAATAAGAGTTACGCTTTTAATGCCTAATGACCTTTGACTCAAAAACGCATTTGCAATACATCCGCTGCTTGGCCGGTATCCGACGTGTGGTTTAAGTTTACTTATCACCCTCATCGGTATAGTGTAATCAGCAGTCAGTGATGGCCTTCCTTCAGAAGAAACGTGAATAGATACTGCGTTACCAATATCGACTTTAGTATTCCAAGCATCGGCTATACTCAAAAATGCAACATCTGGCTTGAACCTTTCTACACCTCTATTGAATGCGCATGTAAGTGTGTTTTCGCCGATTAAAGATTCTAACTTTTTTTCGTTAAGACTTAAAGCGTTGCCTATGACCACTACATCTTTATCTGCGAAAATCTCTTTCATGCTACTCCCCTTCGTCCACTTCGTATTTTGAACACTTATCGAGCCTCTCTGAGAATGTATTCTCAAATCCGTCTTTATCATTATCCCAACCATTGAAACAATAATCAAATAGCCAATCGTTAATTTCGACTTTAGTCATCCCTTCGATCCATTTCTCTTTCACAACTTTAGCCATAAGCTTATCCAAATACTCCTCTTGAATCTTACCCAATTCCTGAATAAAGTCTCCAGTCTTAAATGCTTCGTCGTCTAGTTCTGCTTTGATTTTTACTTTCATAATTGTTTTTGTATATCTTTTTTCGAGTGCTGGCGCTCTTTTTTGTTCTGGTCACGTTTGCGCCACTTCAGATGTTTCCACCATTCGACCTTTTTTACTATCCAAGAGCGCGCCATAATTTTATAGGAATAGTGTGACAGATGCAACGATAGCAATTCCAATTACTATTCCATTCGTAGGACTACCTAAAAAGTATCCAGCACAGCCGCATAATGCGATAAGTGATAAGGCTTTAATGTTCTCTGATATATATTTCATATTAAACTTTCCACTCCCATACTTTACGATACTTAGCTACTACCTTCACAAGAGCATCCCACTCTTCCCAATCTAAGTTAATTGAATTTCCTTCATTCATTTCATCATCTCCTGTAATTCTAAGAAATGATCCACCCGCTTCATCTTGAGGCGCTACCTTAAGGCAATTATAAACTGGATTAGCTCCAGGCTCGTTATTCGTGATGCTTACTTGTGTTATTGTTTCTTTCATAATATAATTATACCATACTTTAGTCTTTTTGTACACCACTTAATTTATCTAATTCCTTCTGCATAAACTTTGCGGTACCTAACCAACATGCTCTATCATCTGCTAATGACTGAATCCGTGCACACAATGCATGATCATCAGTCTTATACACAGCTTCATCGCCATATAGATCTTTCCAGACTTTATTTATTTTATCAATTATTGCTTCTGACATAATTATTTGATTAGTGCACTTTTCCAAGTGATGATGGGTTCGTGCAACTTTCCAAGATAATTTAGTTTAGTGACAAGAGTTGAATCTTCTATACGGTTATTGTCGCCCTGTGCCACCCAACCTTCATCGGTCTTTTTAATTAGTCGATGCAGTACAAGAACACCATTGTCGCTGATATAGGCAATAAAATTATTGACCTTTAGTTCACTGTATGGTATTTTAACTAAAACAACGATAGATTCATTGAATGGAAGGTAAATTGAATTACTCAGACCTTCACTCCCACGGACTGCACCATTGACCTCAAAGGCAATGTCGAGTGCTCTTAGAGAAGCCTGTCCTCTATCGTCGACGACTTCGTATTTAGGCGCGGTGCGCTTAAGTTCATTTAGTCGCAAGTATTCGAAGATACCGAAACCTGATACTATTGAGAGAATTGTAATGGTTACTATTAGTGATGCTGTCATTTTCATATTTATACGTGTCTCGGCACTTTCTTATTTGCGTCATCCATACCCATTGCTAACTCAACAACCATACGCTCACTCCAGCCAGCAAACGGACCTCGCATAAAGACTTGAGTCAGATCGTCAATATCATATCCATCATACTTCTCAAGAGTCAACTTAACCCAATTGTCAGTCGCTTCTTGCCATGCATTTTGTTTTTCTTTGTATTCGTTCATAATGTGTGTGCCCTACTGGGCTTGGTTATTTGTAGTTGAAGAATCTTTCTATTTCCAGTCGGAAACTATGCTTGTGCTCATCGTCAAATGAATCGTCGGATTTGAACCCCTCGTCCATTCCCATACAGTATGCATTATCTAAACAGTGGTGAATCATACTCTCGACCACCTCCTGCGCTTCCTCTGACAGTGTTGATATGTCTTTTGTCATAATGTGTGCGCCCTACTGGGCTGTTGAACTTGCCATTGAACGGTGATCTCGTCCCTCGACACGTTAATTAGTGGTTCGCTATTTGATTCCGCGCAATAGCTGACCAAACAGCGAGCGATACGTTGTGCGATTGCTGCCCAACTATGTAGTTCACATGATTTCCCTGCCTCCCTGACACCTTGTAGTCTCCCACTGTATCTCCTCGCTTTGGATCAGAAACAACCCTAGCGAACAAGTCGGTGGACATCAACAGAGTCCCGTCGTTAGTCTTTAGTGTAATCATAGTTTATTGGTCGGGACTCTGTGAGTCACCTATTGCGTTCTGGATAGGCGGCGGGATCATCAGCCCTGCGTCACAGGGACGTTTGCCGCCCTTTGCGTAGCACCATGCTCCCTTTACGCATCGGCATTTAAAAGATCCCGACAATGCCTTGCGTCGAGTGTATGCCACCTCTGGTTCTGGGAAGCCATCGAGGTATCCAGAACCAGACGGACTATTCAATTCATTTCGTTCCTCATTCATGATTATCCTTTGTGTTCTCCAAAGAAGATTCAAGATCGGGCAACTCGATGGCATCGCCACCTAAATCGCTAATAGATTGGTTTACTCCTTTGTGGTGCGCTCGCATACATGCCATCGCTATCTTGTCGCCGTG
>Ga0209092_10000944_pt1 | contig 29451 bp, 13 predicted proteins | sample FraStrMetagenome_FD_187446 | JGI IMG/M metagenome (GOLD analysis project Ga0209092, IMG submission 187446) | Marine eukaryotic phytoplankton communities from Arctic Ocean - Fram Strait ARC3M Metagenome (SPAdes) (version 2) | ecosystem: Environmental > Aquatic > Marine > Oceanic | place: Fram...
TTCCTAAATTCATTTTATTTTTTAAGTACTACCAGGAACTGGCATAATACTCGAACCTTCCGGGGGTCCACAGCCTTCCTTTTTGGCTACTATTTTTTGGGAAAGGACTAGCCTCGGCTCTGTGATAAACCAAGATTTCCAGATTTTTGCCTCCTCATAAATCTTCAAAGTTGAATATTTTGAGTAGTTAATTTGTCCTGCTGGCCTCTATCGATCGAAGAGGGTTGGAGTTCATACGACTACATCAAGCACAACACTTTTTTCTTTTCTTTCCGTTTATGGTCGTTGACGCTCGTTCTCGTCGCATCGAAGCTCTCTCTTCTCAGATCGTCGCTCTATCCGCAGAGTTGCATAGCCTTCTCCTTTCCGACGACGACACTCCTGTTCCGGTTCCTCCCGCGCCGCCAGCAGTTCCTGCTCCTCCGGTTGCCTCGTCCTCTTCTGACACTTTCGTTGTCGGCTCTCGTGTTCAGATCTTGAACCGTTACCGCGGCTTACAGGGTTCTCAAGGCACCGTTACTCGTGTGACTAGGGTTTTCATCTACTTGCGACTTGACTCTGGTCGTTCCACATCTCGCCAGCGCAGTAATCTCCGTATCTTGTCCAATCCTTCCCAATAATGTCTCTCGCTTCTGTTGACGATCTCGACTCTATTCTCCAGGATTTGGCTGAGCCTTCGGCCCGCGTCAGGGGGGGTAGTACAGTAAGTGATAGCCCAGGTCTATCATCTTTCTCTCATGTAGAAGTCGGTGATTCTTCACCTCGAGGTGAGTCCAACAAGAGCACTAGTTTGAGTCTGCCTTCTGCTATTATTGCAGCTTCGTCTACTTCTAGGAAGTATAAACTTTGGATATGTCCAGATGAGGGCCACAACCTTTGCTTCAAAATCATTTCCCAAGGCGGCGCTACCTTTTGCATCCTTTCAAATTGTTCCACCAACCATAAGAGTGGCAGGCATTTTCATCCTCGCTCAGGCGATATATATGTCATGAAAACTCCCTCAAGTGTTTTTGTCGCACCTACCATCTCATCAAGGTTCATCAACATTGAGTTATTATCTAAATGGTTAGAAGACGCTTGTCCCATCGATGAATGGCATAAACGCTTCCTCCTTCTTAAACAAGAAATAGACAATCCAATTGATCGACTTTCTTCTGAAAAGATTTCCCAATCTGACCTTGAGGCGAAAGATACTTTTGTATCTACAGCATTAGCTTTCAAAACACCGAAAAAGAAACCGGTCTCTTTCTATAGCGAATCTTTCAATGACCTACCGGAATTAGCAAGTCTTACGACAAAGCTAGATCCGGAAGATAATTTGCATTCCACATTGGATGTTAAATTCGCAAGTCTAGTTCATGTATTGGAGACTATGAATTCTACTCAAATCAATGACAGCTCTAACATGAGTAATGGTTTTGATAACATTGATCTTCGCCTTTCACAGTTACAAGATAAAATGGGCTCTCAACCGGAATTTTTGGATACGAAATTTTCTGCTCCCAATTTGTGGTTGTCTCTAGGTCTTATTGCCGACGAACTATCTCAGATTCCTGCTCAGGCCGGTATCTCTAAGCAAGACGTGTTAGAGATGATTAGTTCTAAATTTGACAATGGAAATATCGAAAGGCTAATTCAAGACACCTTTCTTCCAGTCAATAAGCAAATCAAGTCCTTAAATGACTTTGCTGTAAATGCAGTTCGTCTCCTTAACCAAAAAATTTTGAATCTTCCTGCTACTTCTGAACCTGGTCACTCGAACTCTAATATTGATTTTGCAGAAAGAGAACAGCGCATTTGGGATAAAGTCAATGAATTGCAATCTGAATTAGCTTCTTATAGGTCATCTCAAGATGAGTCCGCCATTAAGTTCGGAAAATTGGGAGTCAGAAGTTCCAAAGAAATGGATGCTTGGATGGAGATAAACCACCCGGGCCAAAATTTTGGTCTGCTTGTTGATTTTCACTTGGTGATGGAACACATCCAAGTTCAGATCACAGGACAAAAATTAATTTCGAATTTTGAAAAAATTTATAAAATGTCCTTAGATTCCAATAATCAGGCTTTGGCGATATCTTCTTTCGAAGCTAGAGTTCCCCGATTTTTCTCTAGTGAATCCCGGCATTTTGTAAGAAAGGATGAATCATATTTTTCTGCAATTAAATGTTGGGATGATTGGGACTTACCTCACGATGGTCATAGGGACCGTCTCAACCAGGAGCTCCATCTTTTCAAGCAAGGTCATCAGTTTTTAATTGATACCGAGCTAACTCCAATGACCCCTTTTCATACTTTGTGTAATCTCGCTCTTACGGAGACAGTGGCTTGGATAGAAGGGCTTATGAAATTTCTTGACGACACGTTTAATGAATATAGTCGTTCTCGTTTCGGTCAGAAAAAGGCATGGCATATTACCACCAGGCTGGCCAAAGCCTTGGTAGACAAAGTTGCTGCTCCACGTAACTCAGTTCAGAATTCTTTTAAAATTCATGAGCTTCATTTTGTGTCGAAATCTATTGCTTATGCATCTTTAAGATCACTTGATGTGATGTTGGCTATATCCTCATGCAACTTTAAAAATTCTCCGATCATCACCGCTGAGCTGTCCAAGTTTCTTGCTTTGAACTCGAATTTAGAAGTTGTAGAGTCCATCCAGACAAAAATGAAAACCCTTGAATCTGAAAATACTACCATCAAAAAGGATGTAAAGAGTGCTACCAATGCTGCTCATACCGCATCCAATAAATGGGATTCCACTTACAAGTCTCTTATCGATGACTTGAAGAAGAGGGTCAAATCCTTGGAATCAAGGAACTGAGCAAAACTAGGACAAGTGAGCGGTCCCAGTTTAGTAACGAAAATTTTGCCTCACTCATCGGTTTCTTTCTCGACCTCCGATGTAAATTCAAATGTGCCGGATACCTCATGGATAAATGGAACTTCCAGACCTACAGTAAATGTTCTTCATCTTTCGCAATTACCAATTCCGACAGATGGAGTATCGACTTTAAAAAATCGAATGGATATTAGAACTCCCAGTCCTCCTTTAATTGTTCTATCTGAAGCTGGTCATCTGGCTCCAACTGGTTCTGAAGCTGATCCTCCTGCTTCAACTCCTTTAGTCGAAATACCGACTTTAAAAAATTCTTTTTCCAAATCTACGTTGATTTCTGCACCAAATGACATTTCTTCCCCTAAAAAAAAGATCGAACAAGGTTTAATTCAATTTTTCTCTCCCTCAAAATTTATTTGCTACTTCGAAACGATTCCCTTTTGGATTTTTTCTCTTCACGCTTCCTTTTGTGACGAAATTAATTTCCCTGAGTTCGCAGATTTTGATTCTTTGGCTTCTTTGTTAATGAAATCACCTCCGGGAAAAATCATTTTGGTTATTATGAGAGACCAGTTCAAACCCTCTGTCTTTTCTTTTGGTACATCATCCACAATTAACAGTAATACCATTACTCTTATTAACGGATCTATACCTTTTGCTGAAAACATTATTTTTGTGAAGAATATTCTGCAAGCTTGGCTTTTTGTTTCTGATTCTGTTGTTCGTTATAGGAAACTTCCTTCTACAACTTTGAATCTTCATAGAGCTCGGCATTTAATATTTGGTGGTCCAACCACCTCTGAAACTCTTTGGGCTTCTTCAATTCCTTCTTTTGCTCCTACCTCTACATCTATGCGCCGAAATATTGGCGATTTCGTCAAATATTCAATCCGCCCGAGACCAGTTGATATGCCGCCCCCTTCCTACGCCGTGCATTTTGAGTCTTTGTTGCCAATAGGAAAATTGAACAATCCCATCGTTTATCCTTCAACGTTTACCCGTACCGGATATGGTCAGCGTGTGCTGACTAATAGTGAACTCTCATTCGTGTTTGGCCTTTCCTCTGAGTTTGCAGGTTTGGTGGATGAAAATATCTTTCCTGTGCCCCCCGTTCAGGTTTCTTCGTCCATTCTCAAACAATTTTTGGGTTGTCTTGTTTCGCCATCCAATGTGAATCGCAACGCTTCGCTGATTCTCCCCACTCCCTTGGCCGTCCCTGACACAGCCGTCACCTATTCGGAAGATTTGAAACTTGTCCTCCCTTCAACATGGAAACAAAATAAATTGTCTACGGAGAAGGCTGCCAAATCAGATGACGCGGCGGTGGATTACAGTCTGTGGAATGATCGTATATTGGCCCTCTGGCCTATGTTTAAACCGGCACTAGATTCTCTTCGGTCGTTGGTTATGCGGTATCAAAAAAGGAAACTGTTTCTCGAATTTTGTGACTACCTGCACGACACTTATGGTCAGGTCTACAAAGATTATTTAGAGCTTCATTTTTTATTATATAAGGGTTTGTTTAATTTCAAACGTGCTAAGGGGGTTTTATTTAAGGAGTCTTCCGTATTATTTGGGAAATCATCTCTCGATTCGCAAAATCCTTCTTTTTCAAAAGAAAACATTTTGTCAACACTTAAAGGGAAGCGATTCAACAAATTAGTCCATGACATTGGTTGCGGAACCCAAGCATTGGAAAGTTATTTGGCAGCAGATTACTTTTCATGGAATAAAGGATCGACATTGCTATTTTGGCGATGGCACTCTAATTTGAAACAAATTTCTAAAACTGGTTTTCCGGCTCAAATTTCCGGAATACTTCCATCCAATAAAAGGCGAGCCAGAATCCCATCTAAGGAGGTTTATGACAAACTTTACTCCAAAATTTTGAAAGGAATTCAAAGAAGTTATTTACAATTTATTCCTTGCTGGAAAGCAAAAAATCTCATAGATTATTTCGCTGTGCCTAAAGCCGATGATATACGCATGGTTCAGAACGGATCATCGTGCGGCTTAAATGAATCCGTCTGGTCTTCAAATTTCTGGCTCCCTATGGCTTCTTCGATGACTCGTGTCTTGGGATATAATTATAAATCCGTCGACATTGACCTAGGGGAAATGTTTTTGAATTTCCCTCTAGATCCCCAGTTAATCCCTTATTCAGTTATGGATATAACTCCGTTCAGAGAAAAGATTTTAGAATCTTATCCCAACCTTCCTGACAAGAAGCAAGTATATGTTGCAAACACCAGATGTTGGATGGGCTTTCGCCCAAGCCCTGAGTGGAGCTGTAGGTTCTACTACTTAGCCGAGGAGTTTGTCCGAGGAAATGAAGCCGATCCTAAGAACCCACTTCATTGGTCAGAAGTAAAATTGAATTTGATAGGCAACAAGGACTACAATCCCAGCCTCCCAAATGTGATGAAGTGGAATGGAGTTTATCAACGAATCGCAGGCGATATCAAGGCCTTCGTTGATGACTTGCGAGCCATTGGTTGGTCTCTAGACCATGCTTGGGAAATCGCTCATCTTATCGCTTCTAGATTACAATATCTAGGCATCCAGGATGCTCCTAGAAAGCGAAGGATTGATAATGGTCCTTGGGCAGGATGTATCTATATTTCTACTACCAACAAAATTCAAAGAACTGTCACTATTGATAAATGGAGTAAAGGAAAGAACTATATCAAGGAACTCAACGAAGCTATCCATGTTAAGAAGCTATCAAAATTAAACTTTAAATATTTGGAAAAAATTAGGGGTTATCTTTGCCATTTGGCGATGACTTTTAATATTATTTTTCCTTATTTGAAAGGCTTTCATCAAACCTTGTGCTCGTATCTGCCCAAAAGGAATTAGGATGGATGGAAGATTAGAGACTTAGAATGGTTGGGCTATTTGGAGCAGGAAAAATCCTCTGGTCGAATATCGGAAAAGGAAGCAGAAAATCTTTTAAACTTCAAATACGATCCAACCAACAGACCGGAGTCAGTAAATCTTTTACCCCGATTTTATTCCTGCCTTGAAGCTTTAACTTTATTTTTTGAAGCGAAAGATCCTCCGATAGTTACTGAAAGATCTTCCGATCTCAACTTTCTAGTTTATGGCTTTGTCGACGCGTCAAAATCTGGATTCGGAGCGTCTATTGACTATAATGATTCAGTCCGATATCGAATAGGAATATGGGGTGCAGATGAGCAATCCGAATCATCCAACTACCGAGAATTTGCAAATCTGGTGGAAACTTTAGAACAAGAATTTATCGAAAAAAGATTGAAAGATCAAATAGTCATCATGGCAACAGACAATTCCACGGTAGAAGCAGCTATATTTAAAGGCAATTCTACGAGTAAAAAGTTATTTAATTTAGTTGTTAGATTCAAGGTTTTGGAATTGAAGTCAGGTTGTAACTTTATTGTCACCCATGTTTCCGGAGTGAGGATGCAGCTTCAAGGGACCGATGGAATATCAAGAGGAAATCTAATGGAGGGCATTTCTTTAGGCAAATCGATGCTCCAATTTTGCCCATGGGGAATTTCGGCATTAGATAGGTGCCCCAACCTAAAACCCTGGTTGTTGAAAACTTTTGGTTCAAAACTAGAAATATTGAAACCAAGAGATTGGTTTTCACGAGGGCATGATCACTTTGGGGGATATTACGATGATCGAGGATACTATAGATTAATCCTAAAGTCTGGTTTATATTTGTGGGAACCACCCCCACCAGCCGCCGCTGACGCAGCTATCGAAGAAATCAGAAAAGCAAGATTAAAAAGGAGATCATCTGGACATATCATAGTTATACCGAAGTTAGTCACAACGTTGTGGTTAAAGCAGGTTTATAAGGCTGCAGATATTGTACTCACCATACCTCCAATTCACACATTTTGGGACTCTAACATGTGTGAATCGCTGGTTATTGCCTTGTTATTCCCTTACTCTAGATCTTTCCCTTGGCAGGTCAGAAGTACTCCCAAGCTTATCACAGCTAGTCGGGAGATGCGCAGTCTGTTTAAAGAGAGTCCAATGGCCAGTGGGAATTTTTTGCGGAAATTTTACTTATGCACGACACGGTTACTCACCTTGCAACCATGTGTGGTGCGGCGAGTGTTATACTTCCAGTCCAGATGTGAAGTTCCACTGCCACAGAGCGGAAGACTTGATAGAGGATCAGCTGATTCAACATCAGGATCGTCAAAGGATTCATCAGGCATGGGGAAAGAAACTCAGGAATAAATCGGATTTTATGAAGGGAAGAAATGGAGACCATTTGTTAGTTCCTTTCGAATGCGATAGGTGTATTTTTTTGAAGTTAAGACATATCTTACCTGATATTTCAAAACCCTCAGACAAGCTACTTATGGCCTGTATCCGACGTATGAATCTTGATACTTTCTGGTCAAGAGAATCCAGCACTGTTAAGGCAAACTTGAATAGAGTAAAACGAATGTTAGAGTCATCAACAAGCTTGGGATTAGATGGTCCTTTTAAGGAACAACCTCCTTTCCCTCTTCATGATCACTGCGGATATGAGGTTGCACTTATAACCCTTCTTAGATCGAGACATCCAGGCAAACATTCCACCACCTACACTCAGTTCGACACTATTCGAGGATATAGAACATCCTATAGTAACTTCACTAGATGTACTTCCACAAATACATCTATAACCAGATCTCTTGGTGATTCAAATGGGAACTACCAACGTTTTTCGGAAGATCAATGCGCTTCCCTTTTCTTTAAGAGATTCATTGAAGGGCTAAGATCCAGGATGGGCCAAGTAGTAAAACCAAATATCGCCTTGAGCACTCCCTTGTTGTTAAAGCTAGTTGAAGGATTGGAAGGTAGGTTGGCATTGTCAGAGTCAGAATATGACAAACATCTACATATGTCAACTCTATCATATGTGATTATCTCCTACGTCATCTCGCTCCGAGGCTGTGAAGGATTCTTGATTGACTTAAAAGGTTTGAGAAAATATAAGGACAAAACTTCTAGCTATTGTATCATTGCTTTGTTAGGTCGAGTAAAGGGAGAAAGACATGATCTTACTCACCTAATACCTTGCGCCAACCTAACGAAATCGGGGCTCAATGTAAGAGCTACCATCAATAGGCTCATCGAATTGAAGGAAACCTCAAATTTAAGGGATGGACCCGCAATCTCAACGGTGGAAGGAGTAGTTTTAACTTCAAAAATGGTGGATGACATTCTCCATGAGGTATTGATTGATATATTTTTGGAGTCAAACAATTCATTTCCCCCACAAATAGATACTCCTGAAAAAATCAGAAACGGCTATCAATGTTTCAGATCTTTCAGAAGATCTTCAGCAACGAGAGCTACAGAACAAGGAGTCCTTACTCCTGATGTTGACGTAGTAAATAGATGGAAGACTGAAGAGAATTCAAAAGGGAAACGTCCCAATGTGGGTATGCGCCAACACTATACCCAACTCGATCTTCTGGTCGAACCATTCCTCCGCTACACCAGTGCAATGTAGAACGTCTCAAACTTTTGTGTTTTGGAATCCGAAAGTGAGATTGTTATGTGTAATCTACTTTGTTTCTTGGTGGTCTTGCATCAAAGAGGTGAGGAATCAACTGAGGGGGTATTCTTCGTCTTCTTGCTTACATTTTAATCTGGAGTTCGTATATCTCCGGTTATTATGAAAATGGTGAACATCAGCACTTGATTGAGTCAGGAAACAACTGAAGCTTGTAAAAAAGTTTTACTTGAATCCAAACTTGGAACTTACGTTATCTTGCTAATCTACCTTCATGATTGCGGTCACCCCCATGATATGATTTAGCTCAACTAGGATTCCTAACCTCGATGATTTGTTGCTTTTATTTTGTTTATCCATATGCATTGAATTTGAAGCGAATTTTATTCACAGAAGAGTTTTATCATCTGATAGATAAAATCCCCTCAGTACGAAAGTCTTAACGGATTTTCATGAGATTCCAATATATGAAATATTGACCCTAGTTAATATTTTATACTTAAGTATACATGTTAAATGTTTTACAACGTCTAACTATTATCTTATCAGTTATTTTTCTAAGTGAGGACAGGCAGAGCGTCATTCAACATACTACACACATGTTGTCGACTTCAACAGCACAGACCTAACATAAAAATATAAAAAAAAGAAAAGTCATAATAAAATTCAATAAATAGACACAAAAGTACGCACGAAGATGTAATCTACTTTACGTAAAAAATATATGACAAAATCAACGATAACTTGCCGAGCCATCCATCGTAGTTCCATGTGTTTGTCACACAAAAGTTTCAACAATTTCTTTTGCCCATCATCCATCCTTCTTTTTCTTCTTAATATTGTACGGTTCATTTGCTGTTCTCAAACCTCATCTTTTTCACACCTTCATCAAGAAGAGAACATTCTTTCATTTGTGCCTACAATTCGATTGACTCATCTAAATACAAAGTGATTCGATTAGTACAGACATTAGCACTTTACTCTATTAAATTTTTCCACACCTACATTCGTTCCAAAGTCACATCTTCCATGCGTCTTTCTAAATCTCATCATACATTATCCACCAGCACTACCATCATGTCCTTTCTTTGCCTTGGTAGTCGTATTCTTCTCCTCAAAAGGTCTTCTCCTTCCATATTTGCCAGTGCTTTTATCACTCCCCATCATCGATCAGCCAGTGCTTGTCTAACATCTACTAGGAACATGATGCAACCCTCTTTTTCTTCCTTTAAGTGTCCCACTGCTACTGCTACTACTACTACTACTACAACTCAACTCTTCATGAGCACTGAAGCATCTCCATCCTCCACACTTACAGAAGAACAAAAAACTGCACTAGAAGCCCAAATCAAAAGCAAGGGAGATGAAATTCGGAAACTAAAGGAAGAAGGAATTGAAAAATCAGATCTGAAACCCCACATAGATGAATTATTGGCACTGAAAGCTCAATTAGAACCTCCCAAAGAAAAGCCAAAAAAATCCAAACCTCCTAAAAAACAAAAACAGAAGCAAAAACAAACCAAAAAAGTCGAGGATTTATCTGATTCGGAATTACGCCAAGTTCGTTTAGATAAGGTTCAGGCAATGAGAGATGCGGGTGTGGAACCCTTTGAGTACACCTATGATCCTAACCGCACGGCACAACAGTTACAAGTAGAATACGAGAATCGTTTGGAAGGTGGTGAAGAAGATGAAGAAGCAGACGTTGCCGTAGCTGGACGTATTATGGCACGTCGAGTCTTTGGAAAATTAGCTTTTTTCACTCTGCAAGATGAATCTGGAACGATTCAACTTCATTTAGAAAAAGGACGTCTTGGTGACTCTTTCAAGGTAGGAGCAACTCTTTGTACTATGACTATTTAAACTATTATTACATTTGTGCATGAATATTGTGTTGATTTATTTTTTGCAAATTTCTCCGACCATGATTAGGATCTCAAAGCATGGACAGATGCAGGGGATATCATCGGAGTTCGTGGAACCGTTCGGCGTACAGACAAAGGAGAACTCTCCATCTATGCTAAATCCTGGAAAATGTTAACCAAATCAGCGGCACCTCTCCCAGACAAATTCCATGGATTGACGGATATATCCAAACGATACCGTCAACGTCATTTGGATCTTATCGTAAATCCAGATGTTCGACAAACTTTTCGTGCTCGTGCCCTTATGACGTCCTCCCTTCGTCAGCAATTAGACGCTCAAGGATTTTTAGAGATTGAAACTCCTGTGTTACATTCTGTGAGTGGTGGAGCAGAAGCAAAGCCATTTGAGACTTATCATAATTCCATGGACATGGATTTAACTTTGAGGATCGCTACAGAGTTACATTTGAAACGATTGATTGTTGGTGGTTTTCATAGAGTTTATGAAGTTGGTAGAATCTTTCGTAATGAGGGTATTAGTACAAGACACAATCCCGAATTCACAAGTGTTGAGTTATATCAAGCCTTTGCAGATTATGAAGATATGATGAATTTGACCGAGGAACTTATTTGTGGTAAGAGCAATACATAAACATGTCATTTGATTTTATGATCATGAATTTGTATTTGTAACATCTCAAAAAAAATTTGATTTGTAATAGGAATGGCCAAGACTGTGCACTCTGATCTGACTAACATACCTTATGGAGAACATACTCTAACCCTTGAAAGACCATGGAGACGTGTTACAATGCATGATATCGTCAAGGACTACATGCCAGATAATTTTGATTTCTCTACTTTGGATGTTAACGACCCCGAATCACTCACAATAGCCAAAGAAATGGCAGTAAAGGCTGGAGTACCTGCGCATGAAGTTGAAAGATGTAATACCGTAGGATATGTACTCAATATCTGCTTTGAGGAATTGTGTGAATCAAATTTAATCCAACCAACCTTTGTGACAGATTATCCAGTGGAAATCAGCCCTTTGGCCAAACCTCATCGTAGCAAACCTGGACTTGTAGAACGATTTGAACTGTTTGGTACCGGTAGGGAATTGGCCAATTCTTTCTCAGAATTAACCGATCCTGTGGATCAAAGGGAACGATTTGAAGCCCAAGCAGCGAAGAAAGCCGCTGGTGATGAAGAGGCATGCGATGTGGATGAAGATTTTTTGGGAGCCTTAGAACAAGGTATGCCTCCAACCGGTGGTTTGGGTATCGGTATTGACCGTGTGGTGATGCTATTGACGAATGCTCAAAGTATTAGGGATGTTATTGCTTTCCCTTTGCTTAAACCAGATATGTAAAAAGATTTTCTATTATTCAAACAAGCACAAAAGAATCTTATGGTAAAGACTTCCTATTTTGCATTTTTGTGTGTTATTAGTAAAATCTATAAAACATGTATAATCTGTCATAAAATTTTTACAAAATTTCAGTTCTTTACACTCTCAAATGGTCTTTTTGTTTTTTTGAGTGTCTTTCAGGATCAGTTCATGGACCTTCTCTCGTGCTACCTCTACATCAATCAACATGGCAAGATGGATATCATTGTATGAAAGTCCGTTCAAGGGAGGTGTCATACATGTAACTCTTGTCACGACACACCATGCCTTTTTCTTTTTCAATAATCTCCTTTCTAACGTCAAATGCGGATAATGATTACTGATGTGTCCAACAGCTGCGATGTGAGATAGAAATTGAGATCCTTTCATAAAATCCGCATGATAAAATTCTTTGAAGATACTTTTAGCGTTTTCTTCTTCCTTCGTCTGTTCAGAATCACACTCTTCTTGTGATATTTCGATTTCCCATCCTTTTTCTAAAGTTTGTAAGAGATTTATTGCTTCTGCATATGCAAGAGGCTTTCCACCTTGACCATATGGGTCACAAACAGATGTCGGTCGCTTGGCTGTTGGGTCAATTCGATTTTGATTCGAAAATCTTCGCTTCGATAAACACAAATCTTGAGGATTTGTGATAGAAAAAAATTTAGTGACGAATTTCGACGGACTGAAAGGAATTGACACTCTTTGATTAAGCTTTTTATGGGACTGTGCGTTCTTCAAATGTAGTTGAAAGTAACGTTGAGATTGTGTGTCATGCGATGCCTTACTATAACTATGATGTTGTTGTAGGGATGAGGGCCTAATTGTAGAATTGAAAACTAAGTGAAAGCACTTATTCTTTGATAATTTGTGGTTAGAAATAACATGCAACAGAAATCTTGAGGAAGAGGGCATCACACATGACAATGGAAGGGATATCATTTTTATACCGTTATAATAGTAATAATAATAACGTAGTGATAATTGCTTATTTTAGTCTTTCCCTACGCCTAGAGAATGCGGAAATTGGTTTGCCCCGTCAATGACAGCAGATTATTTTACAATCTATGCATGTAGAGAATTAAGATGCGTTCATAAGTATGCATCGATGAATGTATTTAATGAAAATGAATCATTCGGGTTTCAACTTTCATGGCGCATCATTCATCATTCCCTGTTTTGTGTTCTATTTTTGCATCATACATAGTACTCTTACAGATTTCTATAATTTATAGCACATAATCGTATTCAAAGGACAAGAAGATTCAAAATTGACTAAAGTATCATCAGAATGACTGTATTATGAAATATTCTATCCCAATCACATTAAGATACACATAAAGTATTCGAGTTTATTAAAAGTCTCTAAACAATTCTTGTTGGCCAGCTGATAAGGTAAACTTCGGTGGTGGGCCCTCATTCTCCACATGTGCATAAGAATCGAAATGAGAGGCATCAAGAGGATCCTTGATCTTTGGAATCCAAGGTGCGGGAAGTTCTTTCTTTAGTAGCTTGTCAACATTAATGACATTGAACCAAATATGATCCCGGATATCTTCCTCCCCGCGAGCAAGACAACCAAATCGGTTTGCTTGCCTTCTTACTACAAGACGCTGGATTAGGTCTTGAGCGTAGTCGTTGACTAGCCCACCTGGTGGGAAGGTATATTTCACTTGGACAATTCGTTTAAATAATGAAACTTGATCGGTTCCGTATGAGTAGAAGGGAGATCGGCCCACAAGCATTTCAAAAATCAAAACACCCAAGGCCCAGTAATCAACACCTTTGTTGTGACCCTTGGAGAGAATGATTTCTGGAGCAAGATATTCGGGTGTACCGCAGAGAGTATATGTCTTGTCCATGACTACCTTCGCAAAACCTAAATCAACTAGAACACAGTAACCAAAACTGTCAATAAGAATATTTTCAGGTTTCAAATCACGATAAGAGATATGACGATGATGCAGATGACTTAAACTCTCCAAAATACAAGCTGCATAGAAACGTGAATTAGCGTTTGGCACCCCATCTCTAACATCTGTATGGATAACAGAAAACAATTCACCACCTTGGACAAGATCGATCAACATAAAAAGGGAATGGTCATCGTGAAATGTAGATACGAGATTAACAACGAACGGATGGTCAAGAGAAGACATAATGTTTTTCTCACGAAGTACACCTTCCACTTGGTGATGACCAACGATTTCACGTTTGTTCAGCATTTTCAATGCATAAGGTTTTCCGTTACGTTTGCTGCTTACAAGCCAAACTTTTCCAAAAGTTCCTACACCCAAAATACGTACTTTGGTCAATTCTTTTAATTTGATGGTCTTATCAAGCTTCTTCGATACAGCAGCAATTGATTTCCCCAAACGATCAATTGAACCTATGACACTCTCAATGTCTTCTTTGGAAAGCACGCCGCATGTTACTGTACCAACAGTTCTGATAGATTGCACAGAAATATTTGAGTGGAGTAAATTATCACCAAAATAGTCACCTTCCCCTAGTTCATGAATCATGTTATCGCTATTCACAATAATGACATGTCCACTTTTAATAATACATAGGTTTTGTTCAGACGGTTGACCCTCTACAGCTATTGTGTAATCAGGTGGATAGGTCCTTTCCTTTACCAAGTCAGTGAGATCTGCCATTTCACGTCCAAGAAATTTGGAGTTTGCGAAAATTGGAACTCCCATCAAAACGCGTTTCTTCATAGCATGATCTATGAGATTTTGAAGAGGTCCCAAAGTCTTCTCAAACGTATCACGAGAAAGACAGAGACACGTACAATCAGTGATTGCTGTTACATTTGCAGCGCGAGCCTCACGATTGATCAACGCACGTTCACCGAACCAATCACCAACCCCTAGTTTTTGATCAACGTATTGGCTATCACCAAATCCAATGTCATGTACTTTAACTGTTCCTTCTCGAATTATGTAGAAGACTTCTCCTGCGTCACCTTTGTTGATAATGCGTTCTTTGGAAGGAAATTGTACAGTTGTAAGAGCATCGCTTACTTTTAGGAGATTTTCGTCATCAAGCTCGGAGAGAAAAGGTACTTTTCTTAAAACTGTGTTAACATCTTTCTGTTGATTTGCTGTATTGTTTGCAAGCATGTATCTGAAAGTTCTTTGGTCCACTTTCCATAGACTGCAATCTGTGTTTGCAATACATGTTGCAGCACGAGGGCAGTTATACAAAAGAGCTAGTTCACCAAAAGAAGCTCCTCTCGTACATGCTCCAACATGACTACCGTCAACACTGAAGCTAACATGCCCATTTTCCACAACATAAAAATAGTCCCCGATATCACCTTGCTGGATTATAATTGTTGCTGCCGGCACATTTTCTTTCATCATCGCGTCAATGAGAAGACGACGTTCAGTTACACTGAGAGAAGCAAATATGAAGTTATCTGCTAGGGAGCTGTCAATGAATTTAATGCTTTCCTCTGATTTTGGATAAGAGGGTGCGATAAAGTCTGCAGACATATCGAGTTGATTTGCAAAAACGTTTGCGTTACGTTGTTTGCGGACATGATTGTGGATATTTATCATCTCCTCCCGTTTCTTAGCATTTGTTTCATGACTCTTTCGTAAAGTAGAAAAGGGAGCAATATTGTTAGACTTAGAAACCAAATGCAAAAATTATCAGAATCAACATGTAAAATGGACCCAAATCTTGTATCAATCACAGTCAATCATGGAATACATTCATAAAAACCCAAAGACACTATGGTTCATCAATTTTGAACAACAAGGACTCTTTAGATGATCTATGAACAATTCAATGCGCTTACATGGCCATTGTGATAATTGAACGGAGTCATCATCAAGCATCAGAGCTAACTCTTGACCAGTTAAGCTTGCGATTTATTGAACTTGCAACATGTACGTGGTTTTCTATTTAGATCCTTATTAAAACCAATTGAAACACTTAAATTAAAAATCGTGCATAACGAGAACCTCCTAACTCGTAATTGAAATCGAAGATTTCTAAATATTTAGCACAACAGACACATGAGGCAAATTTGGGAAAGTTCTAGCATAATTAAAGTAGGGATATACGACTATTCTACTGAAAGTTTGTTCAGACGGACAAAATAAAACTTAGGGGAAATCCGATCCCGAGTTGTTCTCTTAAAAAAGACGGAAAGCTAATTTAGTGCGATATTGGTTGATTAGCCAAGCGCCGATAGAAATGATATTGACAGACAAAACCCGTAATTCATCAATAATTATGTACTGCAAATACAATTCATTTGATGTGCAACAACTAAGATCACTCGAACGATAATAGAATGAACTTCTACAGAATCGCAATACTAGATAATTCACATAAATAACACATGACAAACACATGACAAATACATTTGATAATAGTCGTCTTCTCGGTATGTGGGATGAAATTTGGACTGAGTACTCACCATGTTTAGGTCGTCCCCGCTGTCAGTGACCTTCTTTGCAGTCTCTCTGTTTACGAGAACAGCTTCTTTGCTGCTGCAGGATCCCATGTGAAACGCGCTAAGTTTGCGCGAGCTGTTTGTTCAAGTTGATTAGTGATCCAGATAAGGTTCAAATTGAGAAGCAGCTCCAGTCTACGATCCGATTGAAACAAGATTGGCGTTATCTTGTGATTTTGTTGAAAGATGACAGATGGAAAATTCCTTGGATCCTCTACTTGAGTAAATACCGATCATTGGTATTTACGTGTAAACATATAATCAAAAAATGTTAGATTTATTTATGAAAATGCATAGAAATATATTCCAATTAAATTTAGTTACCTCTAATTAATTAATCTCATTTCTGACAAGAAAATTCATATGCTAAGAAGAACAAATGAAATACGGCGTACTTAAAACTTTATTTCGAATTTTCCGTTCGAATGTGGATCCTTTTTTATGGAGTAAATGATTCCGTTTTTTCATCAATCCTAATCGACTTAAGGTTAAGTTTCACTAATATTTAGAGGATTAGACCTCTTTCATGTGTAACTCCTAAGAATGTTTATTTTTTACATTTATGAGTACATACATAGCCGTAACAGATTTTGAGCGCCAAAAGATCCTACGTACATACTTTCCTTCAAGAAATATCGTCCTCCATCTGACAAATAGTTAGAATTACCATACCTATATCCAAATCATATTTCCAATCGTTCGAACTGACACAAGCTCCAGCAGTGCCGTAGGGCCGAATTAAGAATTTCCTTTACTAAATCTATAAAGATATCATCACAAACAAACCGTACTGCCACATACATCGATTCGAGCATTAACAAATGTTTCATCGATTGAGGACTCGCCTCCCTCTATTTCATGATAGTGATCTTATTTTGCCACATTCATCATAGAGGTATGGGCTTTGGCCTCAAGCTAAAAAGATTTAATTGATTTTGTAACTTCAATTCGATGAAATAAACTTTTAGTGGGAAAAGCATCTAACGAAAAAATACGAATCCTTATCTTAAGCAGAGCCAAATTAAGTAAAATTGTTGTTCTAAAGTTTTAGAAAATATGTAACATCCTGTAAAATATTGCGAATCTCAGATCAATACTTGTTGGCATCCATATTGTTCTTGTCCATGTATAGTTTCCTCATAAAGATACTCTTAGCAGGGGTTTGTTTACTGAATTTCATAATGAAATTTAGTTATCTTACCTATATTATTTTGTAACGAATCTAGATCCATGTCACTGGTTTGAGTTGATTGACATCATTAATTTGGAGGAAGGACAGAGAATTTCAGGGAAATGAAATTGTTAGAACCGATGAAATATAAATCATTGCATGTGTATCGTGTGGAAAATGATATATTATATGTGTCTCACTTGATTTTAGTTTATCATCGGCAGCAGAGACTCGTTTACTCTGCTGCTGTGATTCATAAAAAAACATTTAAATTCAAAAAAATGAAAAATAAAAAATATCCAAAAAATCAATTTTTGTTTGAGAAAGGAGTTCATCTTCATCTCAGAAAGGCCAAATTTTTCTTATTTTTCTACTTAAAAACGTACTTGTGTGATTTATCTTGAACATGTAACTGAGTCTACGAGCATTATCCATCGTTCAAAAATTAGTTGGAATTATATTTCTTTTTTTACGTGAACTAACGTAGCCCGTTCCAAACACATGCAGGTGATTAGATATAAGTTTCAGCAGTTCCAGTGAACTTCGGCTTCAGTAGGTGGAATGCATATTTGTGCGGTCATAGAATTAATATGAGCATTTAGTAAGAAAGGTAAAGGGGATTTGAAGTCAAATTAATGAGAGTAGGTCACGTAATTTTTAATTTATCGTACGTGAATCTACCTTTCGGTTTAGCAATCAACCAATCCTACCCGATTCCGGATCAATAGACTTTTCAGAGAGTAGCTCTTTGATTCTGTTGTACCGACGTAATGGTAAGATGCAAAGGAGCTTGATGAAATGTTTTTGTGCGTTGCTGGGTTTGTCTAGTGAGGACAAAGAAAAGTTGGGAAATGCAGAGAGAATAGAAAGTGTTCTTTTTCAGTTGGATGTGGCGTTTTGAGCCCCAAATCACTTGGAGCTGGTCGCAGAGTTATCATCTTCATTTGATACATAATAGAACAGTGGCACCTTGCATCTAGTTGGTCTAGTTTTTAAGAGCAGTCGAAGGCCTTGTTCCTATTGTTTTTAGTTCCCTCTTGATTTTTTTTAATACTAACTTACAATTTCTTTACATTCCATTTAACAATGTCCAAACTGGTCACGTACGCGTTTGATGGGATCTGATCTATCTACCAAAGTCGAATTTTTTTGCAGCACTCGATGACTCTGGCGATGAGGCCGAAATCCCTAGAAAGACAACCAAGGTAACAAAGAAAAAAGAAACTCTCAAGACACCAGTAGTAGAGCCATCCAAGCCTGAACGTCGGTAAGTTTAACATCCAAATTATTTTGGTAGGACTACCATTTCCCATTGAGAAAAATCATTCGTTACCAGAAGAATTTCCGACACATCTAAATAATATTAAACTGATGTTTCTTTGCCATGTGAAATCTTGCATAGTCGTCAAAAGCACGATGATCGCAACACCAAGTCTGGACGTGGAAGACCACAAGCTCGTGAGGGAAAACGCTCATATGACCGTCGCAGTGGAACTGGTCGTGGCAAGGAGATTAAGAAAGGTGGTGGAGGAGGTCGTAACTGGGGATCTGACAAAAACGACGCGAGAAGGAATCAGGGCGTAGTAGATGAAAAAGCATTGAACGAAAAAGAAGCTGATGGTGCAGAAAAAACTGTGGAAGGAGAAGAAACGAAAGAAGAAGAAAAGGTAGAAGTCAAGGAAGAAGAACCTGAGGATAACACCATGTCCTACGAGGATTACTTGAAGTCCAAGGAAAACCCTGCCGCTGGAATCCTTGCACCTGTTGAGAAGAAGGAATTTGTGAATGAGTTTGCAGGAAAAGAAACCCACGCAGTGAAAAAGGATGAAGAATTTCTAGTAATGGGTAGTGGAAAGGCCATCAGAAAGAAAGGAGCAAAGAAAGAAGAGAAGAAGACACTTACCCCTTCATTCCGTGTTGCTGACCCTAACAAACGTGGAGGCCGTGACGAAAGAGGAGGACGTGATAGGAGAGGTGGACGTGGTGGTGGAAGAAAAGCTAAACCTGCACCCGGAATTAATACTTCTGATACAGACGCCTTCCCCACTCTCTAATAAAATATAACAGAAACAAATTGCATCGTTAGTTATTCAATGTCAATCGCTCCATCATGACTTTTATTAAAGGTATAGATCAATACATAAAGAGTAGGACTAAAACCAAATAACAATTTTACTCTTTTCATCGACGGGACGGGATTCATGTGTCATCTGTCAATAGAAAAATGTGGACCTTCATTGCTTCCATCTCTAGCATTTTAATTCGAATGTTTTCATTTTCTGAAGGATGTGATAATTTTTTGCCAAGCACTATTTGTATTTATTAATCATTCCTTTTGGAGTGATATAATTCAGAAAACTCTATTTTTTATTTTTTTTCTAGCGATACGTGAGGGTACATTTTCAATAAATATGTGGTGTACAATTGTACTATCGGTACCACATTGGAATGAAATTGTTTCACATTGCTTTCCTAATTTTGTTTTTCCATCAAGCACATGTTATGGAGGATCTCTAATATCCCTCATTAAACATCAAATCAAAAGTATAGTGGTGTCAAAATCATCATGACTATAACATCTGATAAGAACGAATCAAAGACGTCTTCTTTGAAACTTGGAAGCATCCGGCTTTCACTCAATAAAGGAGGTAATAGCAGCAGTACACCTGATGATCCCTCCAGTAAGAAAATAGAAAACAAACAGGATGAAAAGAATGACAAGAAAAACAGCAATGGAGCCAAGAAAAAGATTTCCATATCCTCGAAATCACTTACTCCTTCAAACAACACATCCAAAGAGAGCAAAACAACACCCTCAAGTGCTGCCTCAAAATCTTCCGCATCTCTTAAACTATCTAACACTAATTTGAGCAAAAGCAAAGCATCTTCCACGGTCTCTTCATCTTCCAAGACCAAAACCAAGAAAAGCCCTACTTTTCGTATTAACTTGACACCACCATCAGATGGAAGCAAAAGCAGCACGCCTACATCGAATCCTATAAGCGCAAATAACAGTGGCTCTAAAAACTCTGGTGGATCTGCTGATGGCAACTCAAAGAATACAAAACCTAGAGGCAGTTCTCAATCTGCCAAGAAAAAAATTAAATTCTCCACTGTTTCTAAAAATCCTAAAATAAGCAATGCTACCTCCTACAAAACACAAATTTGGCATCAGCACACAGATCTTTCTTTTTCATATTATAGCAAAAGCCAAGATAATCCTTCCACATCCGAGCGTCACGTTTGGGGTTATGAAGGTACAACCACAATGTATATTACACAAGAAGAAAACGATAAAAAGACGAAAAATTCAGGGAATACAAATAATAGCAGTATATCAATAAAGGATCTTGAGTTAGCAATTCATTTTAGAGGAGGCTGTGTCGTTAGTGATGTTGCTGCTTATGCGATGGAATTATCCTCTTCCGCAAGCCCCAAAAATGAGAGTGATTCAAAGGTTGCGCCTAGTAACGCAAACATCAAAAATAAGGACAACAAAGTAGAAAGTTCAAATTCTGATATTATTACACCACAAAAGGTAGAATCTAGAAATAAGTCACGCAGTGTGAGCCCTGAAACTATCCCCGCAACATCGAAAGCAATACCTCCAAAAGAAACGCAAACTAAGGAAGAAGGCTCAATCGCAAAGCTAATCCCTTTAAAAGCTAACTACAGTCATTTTGACCCACTTGCGAAAGTGTTTTATGCGCCCACCAAATGGATGAAACAAGACTTTGAAAGGAAAAAGCAACAAGAGCTCAATTCTTCTTCAACCGAAAATAGTTCTAGCCTGAAATATGAAGGCGATAACTTTTGTCACGTAGGGGGAAAACGCATGATGCGTTCATTACGAGTAGCCAGTACAGCCTCGGCAATGGGGGAATTGCGATTGGTAGTCTCTAATATATCTGTAGGACAAAGTGAACATGAAAAGGTCCAGATTGATGAAAGTGTCTTGCAGCAAGTTGAGGACACTTGGAAAAGTGACTTGTTGGATAAAAATGATTTACTTATTCATGAGAAAGGAAGTGTATTGAATTCGTTTCAGAAAAAGACCCAAACGGATGCAAACGCTCATTTGAGAAAAATGAAACGGATTGATTATATTGCCAAAAAGCTTGCATATCACTCTTGTCCACACATAGAACCAAAAAAGGATAAAAAAAAGATTTCTTCGAACAAGAAAATCATTCCGCAATCGCATGCGTTGAAGGTTGTAATTCGGTTCAGCATTCCTAATCCATCTGCACTCAAGTCATCCTCGGGTATTCATTTCATGACACCTTCTCTCAACCATATATCATCTGGATATTGTGCACCATACGTTTATACAACTAGTGGTACGATTGGTGATCATCAGGGACCTAGGTTTTGGATTCCGTGTTTAGATTCAGCTTCATCAAAGCATCGTTGTTCCCATGAATTGTCGATCAAAGTTACTGCAAAACGAGAAGAGGGAATCAGTGCGGTTGGCTGTGGCGAAGATTTTGGCCAAATTGATACAATTACTCGATCCCATTCATCTGAAGATTCCATTGCTTTGTATGGAGCTCGCCATCATCAATTTCTAACCAAAATGAGAGAATATCATCAAAATTATGACCCTTATGCACTTTTTTCTACATCAATTTTCTATACTTCTATTTTCACACCGATTCCTGTTAGATCATTAGGAATTGCCATTGGACCATTTCTGTCTTGTCCTGATCCAGAGTATCCCGACGATATCCGACAAATATATCTTGCACCACTGTCACTTCGATGTTTGCTTCATTCATCTCATTCGGTATCAACACCAAAAGCATTACACAACTCTATCCTCGCTGGTACATCAGGAGTCCCTCTCCGTGCACTCTCACTCACCCGTGAAATTCTTGCACTGCCTGCATTTAGATCTTCTACGTATACACAAGTTTGGCTACCTGCATGTGTGAATGGTGGATCTTCATCTGGTATGTGGCAACAATGTCAGTCCCTAAATTCGTGGCTTGGTGGAGGTACTTTAGATTCAAATCTCTTACCTCCACAAGGACATCGCCTTCCATTTTATGCTGGTGGTAGAGTGCTACAAATGGCTCAGGCCCACTGTGCAATCATGGGCTGGGTCGTTTCGTCATTGCCTCTTGGAGGAGAGGATGATGTTGGTCAAGGATATATACATAGTTTAATCAGTGCACAACTGATGGAAATTTATGAGCGCGCCCATGGTGGCACTGGGGAAGGTGGTGGGAAAGCAAGCCATTTCTATGTGGAAAGGTTTGCAGTTGGAAGTGGTTTAAACGGGTGTGGATTTTTGGATTTTTTACCCGTACAAAATGTCGAAGAAGATGAAATTATGGGTGGATTAGGTTCTGGCCTTGCTGTTGGTAAGTTTTTGGAGTACATCACGATTAATCAAGTGATATTTTTACAGTATATGTTCTCAAATAAAAATCTTGCATTTATCTTTGGATAGAGGAGAAAAAGAATGAGGAGCTTTGGAGAGGTACATTGAATGGTACTGAATCTCGTACATCTGCTATGGATGAGATATCAATACGCAAAACGATTGTATCTGATATTCTCGATTTTCTAGAACGCAATGACGATGGTGTACCACTGCCATCTCCAGATTGGCAGGGTTCACATTTATCTCTCAGTTTTCTTTCTTCAAACTCTTGTTCTTCATCATCTGTAGGATGTGGATCAACTGATCTTCTTCATCCCATTGGAGGAGAAGTATTTAGGTCTCTTAAATGCGAAGTTTTAACGCAAGCAATATCCGCACGAGCTGGTTTGGCAAATTTCATTCGTTTCATGAGAGTTTGTTTTATTGCCACAATGCTTATCGATGCAGGAAAATCTCATCTAGAATTACCTGATTTGTGTCAAAAACCAAAGAAAAGCAACAAATCGTCGGATGTCTCAAAGAAAAAATCGAAAAATGCGGAAGAAGACAAGAAAAAGGAAGAGGATAGCCCACAACTGCGACCTCCATTTCTACTTTGTGTAGATGATATCATAAAGAAAGGAGGAATCACTCATACTCTTGTCACTAATTGTCTGCGCAGGCTTGCAGGACCGATACGAGAACCATATCTCTATGGCCATTCGCATTGGTCTTTAATTGATATTTCAACTGAAATAAAAGATCAGAAAAATCGTCCCCTAGTGGAGCCAGAGGGGTATCCAAATTCTTACGTGAGAGGAACTTCAAATCTCTACCTTCGAGTTGGAGCACACGTTGAGTCTACTGGTGGAGATGGAAGTCAATCAGGTGCACACTCTTCTGTTTCTACTGTCAAGGGAACTTATCTTCATATTTTTTCTGAACCCGTTATACCAAAAGGTGGCATATCTTTTGCAGGCCCAATTACACTACGTGTTGTTGAAAATGAAGGACAATGTTGTGAATATGAACGCAAATTGACTGGTGATGGTCGCAGAGAAGGATGGGGACCTATTCCTTTGCATGCAAGGACCGTTACAACAGCGAAACAGCAAAATGCTGCCAGTGGTGGTCTTGATGGTTCTGGAAAAGACGGCGGAAAAAGAAAAGGATGCTTTAATAGAGATCTTTTACATGGAGGAGGGTATCAGGTAAGAAGAAATTTAGATTTACCGCCTCATTTGAGACTAGAAAAGAATATACCTAACGTGTTATTTCTTTTTGGATGGTTTACGAAGGCATTAGAATTAATTCGTCTGACGAATCGATCACCCTTGCTCTGGATCAGAGTTGATCCACATAATCAGTATCCAGGAGCTCGTATACACATATCTCAGCCAGATGCATGTCTCGCGGAGCAACTGTTTCATGATGGAGACGCATCAGGTCAAATTAGTGCATTGCGTTCTCTTGCAGAGAGGCCAACTCGAATTCAGGGTTCTGCTAAAGTCAGTAATATTTATGATGCCCGCGTAAGTGAAATGCCGGTGAGAGTACTTGGTGATTGCCTCCGTGGAAGTGTTGCATTACATTCTTCTCTACCTCATACTCCAGCGGTAAGGGCTCAGGCCGCTCTGGCAATTGCTCAGTGGCAAAATAATAAGGCACCGGCATCAAAAGATGCTGTCGGGGTAGATGCCTGGATTGGGTTAGAAATTTTACTACAATACTTTAAAGAACGTCACATGAATAATTACCAAATTATGCCTGTGAGGTACACACGAAGATCAATTAGAGCAGCAGGCGCTAAAAGCGGTGGCAAAGCTTCAAATAATGTATCTGATAACTACCAATACTTAGATTTGTACGATATTAATGATCAAAGCGACGTTTTAACTGAAGCAGCAGATGTTGCAGATGAAGAAGGTAAAGTACCAAAAAAATATCTCATGATTGATTCGTTTATTTGTTTACTAAAATTGTCTCGTCAATTCTAGATGAAGAATATAGGGTGAGGTCTGCGACGATTACAGCAATTGCGTCGATTAGGGCAAAAGATGGACAAACACCACCCAGTGTGTTACAATTTTTAGAATCTCTGCTTGTTTCAAAGGATGGTGCAGCTCTTGAAAAAATATCAACGGCCAAAGATAGCACCTTACTACATTCTGCGAAACGCGCGCGGCGTATTGAAAATATTGACATGGCAGAAAGTGATGATGACGAAGATTTCGTTGTGGAACAGAAAATTTCGGATGCTCCTTATGTCTCTTCACAAGTGATGGCAGAAGCACTTTTGGCATTATGTCACGTAAATTGTAGACCTGCTGTAATTGAAGTCTCTTCTGGGGTAGCTGTTCAAGTACATGTTGCCCATCCAATTTTACCATTGATGGAAGCATGCCATAGATTGGTTGAATGGGAATTGTATAAGGAGTCTATTCGTCTACAATCAAATGCAAACTCTTTTTCAATAGTTGGGGAGAATAGCTTTACATCAACGGCAGCATGCGGTATAACTGCTCTTTCTCAGCTTGCTATCCTACGAAATTGTACATCCAATTTGAGTCGAAACGAGCCTTTAGAAAGAAGGAACAAAGATCCGCAAGTTGGATTGTCAAGTGGCGATAAGAGAAAAGAATCAGCAAAGCATTCAGACAAGGCATCAAGCTCACAATTTTATGTTGACATATTTGATGAGAATCCACATAGGTCAGATATCGTAAGAGCTGCTGCAGCACAAGCTGTCGTGTGCATTTGCTGCGCAGCAGACAGACTAAAAAGGAAAAAAAGTGAAACATTTGGATTACTTACTGCATTAGAATTTCTCATGAATAGAATAATTGGTACGTTTGATTTCACTCCTTTTTATTACTTTTTTGAATATGGATAATTCAATATCGTTTTATTTATTATCAACTGTAATCGACTAGATCCAAGTGTTTCGTCTGGACTGAAAAATACTTTAGCAGGATTGATGATGGACGTTTGCTCTGGAAACATTTGTTCAATGCCACGTGTGGCTATAGTTGGAGGCCAGAATGATATGATCCCATCAGTCGCGCGGGTTGTAAGTGGTCCTTTGGGGGCGTGCTATGGTGGCGATAACGGAAGTGCTCTTCAGATGACTATTTCTGAAACGACATATCCAGCAGCACATGCCGTTAATCACGGAGCTCTTGAAGGGCTTCGATTACTGAAACAAGCTGGAAAGGACGATCTGATTTATAGTGAGAAAGCAGTCATTCGCGTCGCACAATTTGCAGCTAAACTATGGAGGACAATGAATGGAGAAATGGGGTATGAAAATGTTGAGCATGAGTCTCCGAATAATAAATCAATCTACGTTAAGCCAACAGGTATATGTGCTTTTGATGGACACCTTCGTATTGCGCTATTGGCTTTCTGGCAGAAAATATGGCCAAGAGAATGTTATGCTATTTTGCAGGTACAAATATGGAAAGAAAAGCGTGATTTAGTCATTGAAAATATTCTTGAGTTGGAAAGAAGTAGATGGGAGGATGTGCGAGCTGATGAAAAGGACCTTGATGAATTAGGTAAAGTAGTAGAAATGGAATTAGGAAGGCAACGGTGGAGAGGGGATATGGCCTCAAAAAGCTATAGCTATTGGTCAAAAGATGGTAAAAGAGGCATGAAAGACTTATCTGGTTCTGCTATGCAAGGACTGGGACATCCTCTTCCTGTTGTTGATAAAGACAAAGCCTGGAAAATGGGTGGATGGTCGGCTAGCTCTGCACAACAAAGAAGAAAGATGGCTTTGGATGGAGGTACGGCAGTTAACAAAATACGAGCAAAAATGAAGAATAGTAGTAATTGAAACGTTTAAGTTTTTCCAACTCGTGAAGTTGAGAATTGAGAATAAATGATGTACAACAAAATTTATTGACTTCAACTTCAAGTCACTTCTTATTTGTACAAACCTTAAAAATTAAGAGAAAAATAACTACTGGTTGGATGAAAGGATTGCAACTAAAAATATCCTCTCAGTCGTATTTATAACTTCTAGAGAAAAATCATTGTACTTTGCAACACTTTCTCCATTTAATTTCAGAATTCCTAATAAGTTCTCATAAGGTTACGAAGAAATTCAAGCATCAGATTTAAGCTCATTGTCTGATCTTGAAAAAAGTATATTAAGCGCTTTGTTAGCATAACCAGTAGATTCAAAGGGACTTCAACACGCTTATACAATAACACGAGTCTTAGAAAAATTGGTGAAAGATGTCATTCTACTTCGTATGCGCATCGGCAATTCCAAGCCAATGATGCCTAGTGAACCAAAGTTATGTCGAGGTGCGAATACCAATGCATCGCCTGTTTCTAGCAACAAAATTTTTTCCCATGCTTCATCGCTTAAAGGAAATGCTTTTCGTAGATATAGCCACCATTCGGGGGAATGAAAATAATGGAAAACAGCTACGGTAGCAAGTTCAAAAAAATTTAACGGAATAGAACTTGGGTTCTGAATATTTACAACAATACTTAAATCATCCTCACGAAGGTTTTTTGCCGCGTCTATCAATCCTCTACTGAGTTTATCTGTCTTCAAACCATCAATGAATTTCTTTGTTTCATCTAACGCAAGTATTTTTTTTCCTTTAGTTGAAAGACACCGAAACTGGTTTATCATAATTTCAAATATACCATTCACTTCTTCTTTACCCAAAATTTGGTCAGTCAGATCTACTATGATAAAGTTTTTTCCCGACTCAAGGGCAGCCTGTAAATCTGAACTCTGAATGTGTTCGTTTACTTGTGATTCTGCAACCCAGGACTGCATTTGTGATATTTTTTGCTCTATGCGATCTTTGTCTACTTCTTGAAAGGCTTCACGAACATCTTTTAAGAATTCTGTAAAGTTTGGGAAAGTATCCTGCCGTTGATATTGTCGGAATAAATTGTTTATTTTCATTTCTTCGATCTCGTTCATTGTGCTATTCAAATCCATCAAATCCATTATTTGTCTAGGTTGTAACGATCTCCACTTCAATAGAATCGGATGCACATCATAGAAATCAGCTTTCTCTTTGTATGCACTCCTTCTCTGCTTATATGCAGTAGGTGATACCAAAATTATGGTTTTCACCTTAGGTACACAAACGTTTTTTGAATCATTTGGGGTCAAATACCTGCAAAGTTTCGGATCTGTATTAACTAATCCCACTGTTTTACAGATTGAAGCGTCAGAATTGCCGAAATAAAGAATTAATGCAGTCGTCGGAGGAGGACATTTCATACTATCTTTTTGAGGAAGTTCTATTAAACAATTTTCAAGGATGCATGATAGCGTATGAGATTTACCAGTTCCCTGTGCACCGACAGAGACCAGACAGAATGGATCTCTTGAGTTCATATAAATTTCACTGCTCGTATGCTTACTACTGTGTATTTTAAGATTATGCGGCAAAATGTGCCCAAGAAGACCTCCTTCATTGATTTGTTTAGGAGATGACTTGTCACAAAGGAGTGCGGACTCAAATGGAATGGTCTTATGACTTTGATGTCCGAAGTATTGACTCAATGGTTTTGTATCATGCTGAGATACGCATTCTGACAAAGAAGAACTTTCAAGAGAAAATGAAGTCGAAGATGAATCATCCGACCCTAGTAAGTCATTTTGAAGTGCACCTTTTCTGATATATTGTGCGTGTAGATCCTTGAAGTTGCTGCTAAGTAAATGCGAATCATCATCATATTCAAAACCTGACCTTGTATCTATGAAACAATTCTCTCCATTAATTTTTTTTTCGTTATGGTTGGAAAAATTTACTTCATCGTGTTGTTCGGAATCTAATAACTTCGAGGACGTCTCGCTTTGTTCTACACATATAGTTAAATCATGTGACGTCCACGTTTGGTTTTGGGATAAGTCCCTAGGAAATTGAGGGACAGTCTTTGTGTGGACAGTAATTGACTCATCTTCTCGTACGAAAGCAACACATTCTGACCTCTCTATCTTTGTACCGAGAGATGGTATATCCTTGATCAAACTACTTAATGAGCCATAAAATCTTCTGAAATTAAGCTTTTCATTAAATTCTTTTTCATAAAGCCAATTTATATTCGATAGCCTTAATGGATCAGGGTAACTCTTATGTACAAAGATGCTGATACGACCAAGCAAAATAGCTTTCTGTTTTATGTCGCATAGTTCTCTCTTGCGAACAAAAGCGTAACATTCTGATTTTTTCATCTTTGTGTCAAAAGATGGAATGTCTTTTATAATATCGCTTAAAGATTGAGATGGAAAAATGTCTTTGAAATTGAGTCTTTCTTCGAACTTTTTTTCGTACAGGAGGTTAAAATTAGATAGTCCCAGAGGTTCTGGGTGACTTTCAAGGACAATGCTTTTGATACGTTCAATGAGAACCTCTTTCGTATGAATAGTTCTACAATCTTCCACAGAAACAAATGCATAGCACTCTGATTTGTCCATTCTGGTATCAAGAGATGTAATATCCCTTATCACATTACTTAATTTACGAGATCCAAATGTATCTTTGATCTTTAACTTTTCATTGAATTTCGTTTCGTACAAAATGTTTAAATTGGACAGAACTAATGGTACTGGATGTTTCTCATAGACAATGCTTTTAATTCGCTCAAGGATGATTTCCTTTTCGTTCATTTTCTGTTTCTCAACCATTTTGAGAGGAGAGCCAACCAAATGAAATGTCAGGTTAGTTTTGTTTCCTGCTCAAACCGAGATGTGTGGGGTTTTTAATTCTAATTGAGCTTTTGTTTGACATTGATTGCCGTTCAATTAATTAGGAGTTTAAACAAAGTCCAATTTGAATTAATGAGTACTATATAGAGTTTG
>Ga0209092_10000945_pt1 | contig 29445 bp, 25 predicted proteins | sample FraStrMetagenome_FD_187446 | JGI IMG/M metagenome (GOLD analysis project Ga0209092, IMG submission 187446) | Marine eukaryotic phytoplankton communities from Arctic Ocean - Fram Strait ARC3M Metagenome (SPAdes) (version 2) | ecosystem: Environmental > Aquatic > Marine > Oceanic | place: Fram...
TATCACAACAATAGTATAAAATACTACGTTAGGAAAAAGTATTGTGAATAGTACACCATGCGGAAGTATGAACAACACTTGTATGGATTTCTTATACTGAGCAATTGCAGTATTAAGTTTATCCTGTTGTGTTCTCATCTAGTTTTTGCTCATTCGCTTTATGTAATTCTTCTATGATACTGTTCTTGAAGTCTGCACCGTGCCAATAACTATCTAGCCCAATGTCCACCATAAGTGCTACCAACACTAGTGTCAGTATGAAGCTAAGGTATATGTTTATACCCGCGGATATTTTTAACCACTTGATCATATGTTTCATACTAAACATTATAGTACGAAAATCGTACTACGTCAACCAAAATAACCTAAGTATATAACTGTACTCATAACTGTTAAAATAAAAACTAAACCAACCCATGTTGATTTCTCGCTAAAGTCTTGCCCAGGTTGCCCGGGTTTTACTTTGCTCCAATCTCTGCCTTCCATACTATTCCTAGTTGCTACCATTCACTGTTATTGAACACCCTGCTGTGTTATAACATATACCTGTGATGCTGTAAGTGCCTGCTGATGATGTCATGTTTTGATCTAAGTCGAGTGTGTAAGCACCAGTACCGTATGTTAAATCTATGGTTGCTGTTGCGTTATTGCCGCCACGTTGATTAACATCAACACTATGCCCGTCACCATCTAACACAATGTCTGCCCATTTAACACCACCGTTGCCTCGTTGATATAAGTCTACGGTGTTATTATCACCGCCTATTTCTATAAAGCCATCGTGTCCTGCTTTTCCCATTTGCGTATGTGCTACACTATTACTATCGCCTGCAATGATATTTACTAAATGATGTCCTGCTCCACCACTTGATCTGTTTGTGTCTGTTTGATAACTTGCTAACGTGTTATTATCTCCAGTCACAGTCCAGTATGCTTCATGGTCGCCCACTTCATCTACATCAGTTGTGCCGTCTGAATGTTTGCCTTGCCATATTCTGAGATCATTATTATCTGAACCTGAACCCATAATAGCTCTAATATAATTGTCATCCTGCCCTGCACCCTGGAAAGCATCGATACTATTATTACTACCAGTAAATACTTCGAGGTAAGCATAATGATCATCGCCTGCTTGCCAAAGTTGTATTTCATTATTAGTGTGAAGGTTGGAGCCACCTGCTTCTAACCAAGCATAATTGTCATCACCCATTATGTCTGCTTTGAGTTGACCATAGTTACCATGGTTATCTAAAAATAATTTGTTGTTATCACCTTCTACATAGCCATCCAATGATTGATCACTACCACTAGTCCATATACCTAAAAGATTATTGTTGCCTCTTTGTTGTAGGCTTACTGTATTTGTAGCACCATTAAGATAGGCGTTACCTATTGCGTTGTTTAAAGATCCAACTTTATTTCCGTATCCTTCTTGTAATATATCTAGTGTTAGGTTATTTCCTTGCTGGTTTATATGGACTTCGTTATCTTGTGCATAACATGCCTGTGCTGTAAAAAACAATACTATAACTAGTATGCCTAAATGAGTTCCTGTTATCTTTTTCATTATTAATCCTGCTGTGTTATAGATATAAAAATACCTTCACAGTTGTTAAGACACATTATAGTGTCTTGTGCATCGCTATCGTACACTTCGATTTTTCCTGTAGTTCCTATTGCTAACTTAATTGATACTTTATTATTTAGTTCCCTAAAGAAAAATACCTTACCGTCTACGTCTGGAATATTAGTAAACTGTGTACCTGGGTTTAGTCCCCATGTGGCTCCTACCAATTTATCACTTCCGCTCGTAGCTTCTTGTTCTGCTAGTCCGTCTATTTCGCCCTCAATGATATCTAATAGATCTTGCAAAAAGTCGACATCTAAGAAATTCATATCAAGTTCTGTAAATGTTAAATCTTCTGTTGTATCTGCTAATGCGTCTTGCTCGATTGCATTATCATCTAATCCATCAAAATCAAGTAATCCGTTGTCGCCTTTTAACTCCTGTATTTGCTCTTCTTTAGCATCGGTAATTAATGTTGGCTCACTTACAATAAACATATTGTCTATCATATTTAAATCTAAGTCTACTAATATAACAGGCCGTGTTGGGCTAGTTTCAAACGTGCTGACCATTACTGCTTGGTATGCTTGATCTAGCGTTACTGTACCTCCTTCATTAGTAACTGTTATGCTTCCACTTGGCGCACAACCTTCTTCTAGTGCTACTTTATCGGTACAATCTTCATCCGGTAACAATATTACTAAACTTCTGCCTAGCTCGTCTACTGTAGTAGTAAAGTCTGTTCCACGTATACCGATGCTTGCTGTAGGAGTTTGTATTGTTATGTTTTCATTTGCTACAAGGCCTAATCCGCCTGTAGCAAATCGTGCTGTACCTGATACAAAGTTAAGTGCCATCCTGCTCTTCCCAGGATTAGGGTCAAATACATACTCGTTTATTTCCATGTATGTATTTTCTGTTAGACTAACAAGAGTGTCGTCTATAAATTTAATTTTTAATCTGCCGTTAGCTGTTTCTATTTCATCCATGCTAACAATGCTTGTTTCTATCTCTGCTTGTAGTGTTTCGCCTGTGGTTCTAGATATTTGCCCCATAGAACCGGATTGATCAAAAATGCCGCCGATAGCATCAACGGCATTAATATTTGAACTTGCAACCAGGCAACTAAGTAATATAAGCCACTTAGTCGGTCTGCTTGATACTAACCGATGCATTTTCGCTGTCTAAATTTAAGTCTATAACGCCTGCGCATGCTGGTGTGCATATTGCTGTCATAGTCTGTATAAGTTGGAAGTCGCCATCTGATCCCATTAACTCTACGTTAATAGTGTTTCCGTCGTTTCCATTTTGCAGAGTTGCAAATGCATTGTCGTCGCCTGTAACATCAAAATTCCATATGTTGTTACTCGAATCAATTACGATTCCTGATAACGTTTGTGTGCCTGTAGAATTATTGCCTACTACGCCAGTGCCGTCGATAGCCCATACTTTACTATTAGTAAAACTTGTAGTGAAGTCATTTCTGTCACCTAATAATGTTAAATCCATATTGTTTGATTCTGCTGTTGAGTTTCCACCAATATCGATATCCCACAAGTTAGACGAACCGACTACGTTTGACAATATATCTGTGTAGTCACCTGAACCACTAGCACCTATATTCATATCCCAAACGTTACTATCGCCTTGAAAGTACATATCTATAACACTTGATCCGTTGCCATCTAAGATCCAGGACCCAAACACTTGGTTCATGTTGCCGTCTTGGATTAAATCAATGATCAATGATCCACCTGTTAATGTTAAATCTGTACTTTGAGTGGAGTTACCACTCAAACTATTACCATAGCCTGCTTGTAAAACTGTTAGTGTTAAGTTATCACCTACCTGATTTATTAGCACTTCGTTATCAGCACTTGCTAGTGGCGTAATTAAAAAGCCAATCGTAGCGAAGACAATAGCAAAAAATTTGCTGTTTTTTATCTTCATGTTCCTTTCTCCATTTATTAATCAACTACAACGTTAGTTGTGATTGTAGTTGAGTTACTATTCGTTTTTGGAAGAGTCCGCGGTGTGTGCCGCATTATCTACTTTAGGATAATTTATCTTCCAAAAACCTCTTTCATCACCTTGCTCAATTAAAGCAAAAACTCCTGCCTCAATTGCCGAACGGACCGCCCATGTAACACTCTCGTTCTCTGTCACGCCACTCTCTAGTTCAAGTAGTTTTGTATCCATATCTAAAAATTTGAATACATCGCCACCCATACTAACACTGAGTATTGTTTTGTATGTTTGTACATTTAATATTACTTCTCCAGTTAATACGCTAACTGCTCGTAATGATACCACAACGCTATCTCTTCTATATTGATTAGAAGACCCGATACCTAAATACCGTGCGCCATTACCGCCTGTTTCTATATTAGAATCATATCCTACTATACCACCTTCTAATATAATGCCGGCAAACAACAGAGGTTGTACGCCTTCTGCTGGTGTTTCTTTTGTTGCATAACTATCCCTAGTAGAACGAATTATTTGTCGTTCACGTACTAAGTTGTCTAGCCCTACTCCTCTTTCAACTACTCTGAACCATGTTCCTTTCGGATTTGTATCTGATCCTGCCGCTTTGAGCGCATCTATTAATATGCTCTTAGCTCCTTGAGTTACTGCTGTACTAAAACTTGCGCCGCCAGCTGCCGATAATCGCTGACCAGTTAAGTCGTCAAACTTATATACTGCTACTACCGGTTGTACTTTAGCCGGTGGCAACTGTCTTAATTTCTGGTAAGTGGGTAATTCTACTTGTTGCGGTTCTTCTATACATTCGAGGAACCTAGTAGCACAGTTAGCATCGCCAGGTATAGCCATTGATGCACAGCCAGAAATCATTGTTACTAGTAATAGTAATGCAAGAACCGTGCCCCTTTTTTCAATATTCATAATGCCTGTAAATCCCATATGGTGTGGGAAAACCCACAACTGGTGTGGGAAAACCCACAACTAGATTGTAGTACTTTACCACAACCGTTATCCTCCGCCGCCTATACTACCAATACCGATTGGTATTTCTATTTCAGTTACAGTGCCATCTGGTCCTACAATAGTAAGTCTAATTACTTCTAAGCCATCGTCAGTTAAGACTTTTTGATAGCTTACTGCATTGCCTTCAATTTCAAATGCACCTGCATCTGAGTTTGTACACTCTACTACGGTCTCCGGGTCACAAAACATACCATCAACTAATCCTTTAGAAATTTGGGAATAAATTCTACTCTCCAAATTTCTAATAAATTTATTAATTGTGCTGTTTGATTCTTCACGGTCTGCCGCTCGTATTGCCGCTTCGATATCATCTTTGATTTTATCTCTACGACTCTTTTCCTGATTCTCAATTGTCAAATAATGCGCACCTGTTCCAATACCACTGAAACTCGGTGATTTAAATTTGTGTGTTAACTGGTCTGCCGCTGTTGTTGCAGGCAGTATCATTAACATACCTAACAGTGCCCATACTATTAACTTCTTATCTAAGTTCATTCTGTTTCTCCATTTGCCTCACGAATTTGCTTTTTAGCATCTTAATAGCAGTCATATAAGCAAACCCTGGTCCGAAAACTGCATGGAATGTATGATTTTTTTCTATTTCTGATTTTGGGCCCAACTTCTTAGTCCAGTTATCTACCCACTCACCTTTGTATCTTAGTACTGCATGCGATACCTTCCACTTATTCGGGCCAACTAAACAAATACCAGCTTGATGTGTGATTAACATCCACCACATTTTAAGGTGGGATTCTCCACATAGTCTATATAATACAGACAATGCATAGTCTTCGCAATCACCGACATACTTACCGTCTGCGTTCTCTACATAGATAATCTTCCAAGCATCAGCCATACCGTATTGCTCTGAATCCAACCTATACTCCCACCTAGCATTGAAGTCTTTTACTATCTTCTTATCGTTCTTATCTAAGCTCATTCTTTTTCTCCTGTATGTGTATGTGCTTTTTTGTCTGCATTTTTTTTAAGTTTGTCTTTCTCTTTATACTCTAAAACTACATTCACTTTTTGTTGTAGTCTGATCATGTCTTGGTCGAGCATGCGTGTCTTATCAATTACTTTAATAAGTGCTATGTGCATCTCGCCAAGCGCAGGATCTATTTCTTCGCCTATAAACCGCCATATATAAAATATAAAGTAGCCTAAGCCAACACTCATTATAACCGGAAATCCGTAATCATTTACAAGTGCTACAATGTCTTCCATTATGCATCTACCTCTATATGCTCAAAAGCATCTAGGTCTATTTTCTTCAGTGTAACTTCGTTTGTTTTGTTGTCTACTATCGCAACAAAACCGTCACCTGTTTTAATATTTAATTTCTCCGACTCTAGTTCTTCAAATTTAATATTGTCGTCATCGTTTAATGAAAAAACGTATTCTATGAATCTAAGCATTTTAGTCTCTCCTTGCATCAATTTTGCCTTCTTCGATGAAGTTCTCAGCCCGTGCAATACGCTCGATATCAGGTCTTAATCCTAATGAACTACTAACTAACAAATCAATCTTTATCATCTCGTTGCTCATCATCGATGCGCGGTTCTCTAAGCTCTTGCAAAACATAGTCAAGGTTTTAACCTGCTCCACTATGCCGTTGAGTATTTGCCTGATTACCAAGAAAATAAAGAATCCCATAACAAGCGAACCTGCTATCGGTGCGCCTAAAGCGCCTATTAATTCGAATACATCAGTCATGCTGATATCCACTCCCCTGTTTGTTTTTTTGTAGGGTTTCCAGTGTTAAGTGTACTATGTGTATTTCTATTGCTAAGTCTAAGTGTGTCTTCAATACTATTTATGATATTTCTTGCCAAAAAAAAGCACACGAAGAACGTGTGCTTTTTTGTTTTACTTTTAAGCTCTTAGCCCATGTTAACTAATACTTCAATAACTGCTTCGCCGCCTTCTGAAGATTCAATTGCTTTACCAATGATTCTACCTGCGCCTGCGCCGTTATCAGCTTTAGCATGACCTGCAACACTTGAAGTAACCATTAAGTCACCCTTAGCAACTGGTCCAGTAACCTTACAAGGTACTCTTCCTGCTAGTGCAACATATTGTCCTTCTGCATCGCTGTTCATCATGTAAGCTGGATCTGTACTTATAACACCAGCAACTCTATGATCGCTATCGTGCCCACATACAGTAATTTCAGCTTCACCACCAAAGCATACTACTGTGCCTGGCTCGATGTCTGCGTCTGTAGCATACTTCTCAGCCAAATCCGCATAACGTGCTGTAGTTGCAACTGCTGTAATAGTACCAGCACTAAAGTTACCACTGCCGTCTCTGGCAACAACTTTACCTGCTGTATTAGCTGATGTAGCGTCTACTGCGACATCGTTAGCGTTAACATTAATGTACGAACCTGCACCAACTGCTAATGAACCACTTGATGTAACTGAACCAGTAAGACCTGCACCGCCACCAACACTAGTAACTGTACCAGTAGTTGTTGAGTAACCAAATGACTGTATCTTGTCCTGGATAGCCGCTGATGTCATTAACACTGTATCTGAGTCTGCAAAAGATTCAGATGCAATTTGAATTGCCGCTCCAGCAAAGTCACTAACTGCTAATTCTGGAAGTCTAGCACTTGCTAATGTTCCTGAACTAATGTTAGATGCGCTTGTTGTATCTGTTGTAGCAGATGTAGCTAAACCACTAACAGCACTAGAAGCGATTGCAATAGCAACCGAGCTTACGTCTGTAATTCTGCCGTATGCATCAACAGTTAATGTTAGTGCATCGTTAGCATCGCCATATGTTGCCGCTGTAGCGCCTGAAACTGCTAAGCCGATATCGTTAGCGTTAACTGCAATACCTGTACCAGCACCAATGTTTAAAGTAACTGCGCCGGATGTTCCGCCACCTGTTAAACCGTTTCCTGCTGTTACGCCTTCAATGTCACCTGCGTCATTTGTAAAGCTAATAACACCTGTTGAGGAATCGTAGCTGATGTCGCCTGTCGCGCTAATTGCTGATCTTGCGTCTGCATCAGTATACATAGTAGGAGTAGAATAAGACATAACACCAGTTGTACTGTTGTATGCTAAGTTACCGCCTGCTGATATAGCTGATCTTGCGTCTGCTGTTGCAAACATAGTAGGATGATCAAAAGAGAAAACACCTGTAGTACTATTATATGACAAATCGCCACTTGCACTTAGTGCCGCTCTTGATAATGCATCAGTGTACTGAGTAATAGTTGTTGCAATTGCACCGTCTGTTACTGTAACACCTGTACCAGCACTAAAGTGTGCTCTTACTTGAGAAGCACTTGGGCCAGTATATGTATAAGCACCAGTTGCACTGTTGTAAGAAAGACTTCCGTCTCCGTTAGTAACAGCACTAAATGCTGATCTTGCATCGCCATCTGTGTACATAGTAGGAGTGCTATAGCTAATTACACCAGTTGTACTGTTGTATGCTAAGTCACCACTGATACTGATTGCCGCTCTAGATCTTGCATCTGTGTAGTAAAGGCTTGTGCCTTCAGTTAAGTCAGCAGTATCTTTAGTTGCTAAACGAGTGTCCCATCTAGCTTCTGTGTAGTACAAGTTTGAACTACCTTCTGCTAATGTATCAGTGCCTGAAGCGATTTGATAAAAAGTGTTACCGTCATTGCTGAATGTCCACTTAGTTTCGCTCTCGTCCCATATTAATGAAACGTCTGCACTTGAACCTCTGTTTACAGTCATACCAGCATCTTCGCTTGGAGTGCCTGATGCATCTCTGTTCAATTCAATTACGCTATCTGCTAAACTAGTAATAGTAGAGTTAACAATAGTCTGTGTACCACTAATAGTAACGTTACCGTTAAATACTACATCGTTAGTAAATGTCTTCTCACCAGCTAATGTTTGGTTACCAGCTAGACGTGCAACTGTTGCGTCAACAACGATAGCACCACCACTAAGTGTTATACCGTCGCCGCCACTCATGTATGCATCAATTCTATCTGATACTCTTGCATCTGTGTAGTAAAGGTTTGAGCCTTCGCTCAAGTCTGCTGTAGTTGCGTTTGTAATTCTAGCGTCTGCTCTTGCATCTGTGTAGTAAAGGTTTGTGCCTTCGCTAAGATCCGAAGAGGACTTGCTAGATAAATCTAAGTTGCTACCAGCTTGTAAAGCAATTCTTGCATCTGCTCTAGCATCTGTGTAGTAAAGGTTTGATCCTTCAGTGATCTCATCAGTATTATCTTTGCCAGCAACTAAGTCGTCTACATAAGACTTGTTAACTGCGTCAGCATCGTGTACTGGATCATCAACGTTATTAATATTGTTGTTGTTCATGTTAATGTTAGAAGCAAACTTAACACCACCACTCGAAGTGATAGTCTTGTTGCTTGTTAACACAACATCAGTTTTTAACTGAATATCGCCACCGGATGTTAATTCAATATCACCTGTGCCTGAAGTTAAAATGCTAATGTTTTGGTTTGGGTCTGCGCTGAACTGAATTGTACCTGAATTATCTTCTAGTACTTTCTGTCCGTTAACATAAATCGAACCTGGACCTACATATAGATCTTGCCAAACATGTGTCGGGCTACCTAATGTGTAAGTATCTGTTGTTGCTGGTATTAAATTACCTGCTAAGTTTTCGTAGTCAAGTGCGATAGCCGCCGAGCCTGATGCCGCGCCGCCTGTTAAACCTGATCCGGCAGTTACTTCGGTGATATCACCGGTAGCTGCCGCTACTACTTCTGAGTACTTTGCAAGCCTAGTGCCGCCAGCAGTGGACCCATCATGGACGCGGAGCGTATCCAAATCTGTGTCGACCGTGATCTCACCTACTAAGCCTGTAAAAGAACTGTGTTGTGCGGTCGTACCGCGCCTAAACTGAATAGCTGTTGCCATTTTATATTCCCCGTTGTCTTTTAAAAAAGTGGTTTGTTATTTTATAGTATTTATCAAAATTATTTTATTAACCATCGTTCGAGGTCATCGCCCTCGTTTGAAAGTTTTACCCATCTGCTGTCTGTCTGTTGGCCCTTGTACAATAATACAGTTCCAGTAATTAATACCGGAACCCACTCTTGTCTTTTCATCCGAGGCATGTAACGCTGTTTGCGTTTGTACGACTCCGACTGGATACCTGTTGTCATATCACGCCCTTTAATGTCAGTTTCAAAAACTGTTGCATTGTCCGGCGTTCTAAAATTTCTTGGTAGAGTAGAATCAAAGTGACTTTCAATAAGTCCATTTGCAGTTTCCCACTCCACTACATGATACATTTGTTCTGTAGCGTCACCCATGTCATCCTTGGCATATTTTCCTTGCCAGTGATTCCACATTGTGCCGCCTATGAATGCCGCGCTATTAACTACAACGCCGATGATAACATCACCTTCGTCTGCTACGATCAGTTTACCTGTTGCATCAATTGCAACGGTGTAACCTGTTCTATCCTGTAAGCGTGGATTTCCATCTGCCCATTCAAACATCTCCGCGTAACCTGTTTTGTTACTAGTAATACTTTGATCTGTTTGTACTGTGCCTTTACCTGTGACAGAAAAAACTTTCTGTCCAAATTTGTCACCGTTTTCAACACATTGATTTCTTGCTTCTAAGAAGTTGTAAGCATCACTTGATGTGCCTGCGGCTTCTAAGTCTATCATGTTGGATTGAAAATATCTGCTTGCAGTGTGTGCATGTACAGACGGTGTATCGTTGTTTGTTTGAAACGTAGACAATTTACTTTTAGTGCTATCCCACATAAGACCTAACGACAATGACCCATCGCCTGTTAAGTTTAATCCTTGTCTGTTTCTTCTACTAACTGCTCTAAACGAAAATGTATCATCGTCATCTGCGTCACTCTCTAACAATAGTCCTCTTACTGTTCCGGAACCATCTGTTGGCAATGCCGCCTCACTATTATAATTTGATTTAATATGCATACTACCAGGTCCTACAACTTTCGGAGCGGATGTATTAAATCCTAACGAACCTGCCGGTGTTACAACTTGTAAAGGACGATTAGTCTGAGAAATAATTAGACCTTCTTGTGTACTTGCAAACTTGTACCTGCCGTCACCTTGTCCTAAAATTAATTCTGCTTCTTTAAAAGTGTCTTTCTTTTCTTCCTTGGGCATCCTGCGTTTAACTTCGTCTTCAACCCGCTTGTCTAGCAATGCTTTCATATCTTCGATTTGGCTTTCCAAATCTATTCTTAACTGTTCTGCGGCTAAGTTAAGTTCCGCTACTGATGTTTTATCTTTACTTGATTTTGATGTATTTTTAAATGTTTTTGTTTTTGTTTTATCTGCTTTAGCCATTTTATGTGTGATATCCTTAGAAAATTGTGTGTGTTTAACTAACTATAGCTCTGTCAGTAATTCGTCTCCAATTACTGCCATCGCTAAATGCCATAACTGACCCTGCTGTTTCGTCGCCTACATAAATCATCTGTCCTGCAACAGATGCATCTGGTAAGTTAGAAACAGAAAACTCGTCACTAGTAGGCCCTGCTATATCTTTGATGTATTCATAGTCACCTGATGTAGCTGGCTCAATTACAGTGCCGAAACTTATTGTCATGTTAGCTGTGTCTTCAATTGAACCGTAATCTGTAATAGGTTCAAAGAGAACACCTTGCACAATGCCTGTTTGCAGTGTGCTAGTACTCTTATCATATGTAAGCGCATCGTTGCCACCAAAACTGCCACTGTCGTTGAACTGTATATCTGTGTTGCTACCTTCTGGATTTGCACTTAGCGTAGTAAACGATAAGGCGCCGCTTCCATCAGTTGTTACTGCCTGACCTGCAGTACCATCTGTTATTGGGAGACTATATGAGTTGTTAATAGTGGTGGAGCTACCATTAACTTTGAACACTTCATTAGTATTGCTCGCATCATATATTTTAAATATTGGGTCAGCGCCACTAGTATTATCTCTAATTCTAAATTGCGTTGCTGTCCCGTTAGCGTGACTTACGTCTAAGTATGCGCCGGAGTATTTAATAGCTGGATTGGTGCCTAGTCGTAAACTTCCGTTTACAAATAGTCGTTCATTGGAGGCGGTGGAACCGATACTAACCGTGTCGTTTGCGCTATCTACAAATAAAGTGCCGCTGTCAACATTAAGTTCAGTTAATGTAGAACCTATGTTCTTCCAGCCGCTTTCGTAAATGTCTAATGTTGCATTTGCTGAATTAAAATGTATATCGCCGTCTAACTGATTAGACGAGGGCCTGGTGCCCGTAGACATTTTATTTCCACTAGAAGATTTGCCGATCTTGAATTCAGATGTAGTGGTACCTTTGAAATTACCAAAAATTGCCATATTGCTCTCCGGTCGTTCAATACTTGTAAAAGTACTGTCAGTTGCTTGCGCTACTGTCGTGTTCCGTTACAAGTATTTATCTATTTGAAAAGTATATAGGTTATTAGACTAGTATTTCAACAATGCCTGCTGAAGTACCTGTGTGTGCTGAAATTGCTTTACCTACTATGCAACTTGCACTAACAAACTGCGGTTGGTCACAACGCATAGCATGCCCGGGTGTACTTGATGTAATAAGTGTATCGCCTTGGTGTACTGGTCCGATAACTTTACATGGTACTCGTCCGCGTAATGCTACTGCTACTACATGTGTTCCTTCACATTCGTTATTCATTAGGTGAGCTGGATTTGTACTAATTACACCTGCTACCCTAACATCGTTGGATTGATCTGTTACAGTTACTTCGTGCTCTCCGCCGAATACAACAACTGTTCCTGCTTCATGGCTATCGTCAGCTACATAGTTCTCAGCCAAATCCGCATAACGTGCTGTGGTTGCTGTTGCTGTAATAACACCAGCACTAAAGTTACCACTAGCGTCTCTGGCAACAACTTTACCTGCTGTATTAGCTGATGTAGCGTCTACTGCTACATCATTTGCATTAACAGTAATGTATGAACCTGCACCAACTGCTAATGAACCACTTGATGTAACTGAACCTGTTAGTCCGGCTCCACCGCCAACACTTGTTACAGTACCGGTTGTAGTAGAATAGCTATACGATTGTATCTTATCTTGAATAGCCGCTGATGTCATTAATATCGTATCTGAGTCTGCAAAAGATTCAGATGCAATTTGAATTGCTCCTGCATCAAATTCTGTAAGTGTTAATCCTGTTACACTAAATTGTGTACCTGCTAAGTTTAAACCGGTACCTGCTGTATATGTTGTGTTAGTATCAGTGTTAGTATCTAACCACGGAACATTAACAAACATTTGACCACTATCTAATTCAACTGGATAATTTTTACCACTTTCGGTGTAACCTATTTTTACACCACCGTATGCTGATGATGTTGCTTCTATTACATTAAGTGTAACTGCGCCTGTTGTTCCGCCACCTGTTAAACCAACACCTGCGCCTACGGATGTAATATCACCTGCGTCATTTGTAAAGCTAATAACACCTGTTGCGGAATTGTAGCTTAGGTCGCCGCCTGCACTAATTAAGCCTCTAACTTCTGCATCGGTTCGTTCTGTTGGGGTAGTGTAACTAACTACACCTGTGCCGCTGTTGTACGATAAGTCACCACCTACTGATATAGATGCTCTTGCTCTTGCATCTGTATAGTATAAGTTTGTATCTTCTGTAATATCGCTTGTATTGAAATCTGTAAAGTCTAATGCAATTTCATTTGCACTAGCAGTAATACCTTGTCCGCCAACAACATTTAATGTAACGGCACCTGCGGCTCCGCCGCCTGTTAAACCATTACCTGCTGTTACGCTTGTTATTGTTCCACCAATTGAAGTAACCGATGCCCATGTTACTGTACCGCTACCGTCTGTTTTTAACACATAGTTTGCAGTACCGTCTGCTGTCGGTAGGTCAAATGCATTGTTAATATTTAATGCGTCAATTCTTGTTGTGCCTGATAGTGTCTTATTACCTGCAATAGTTTGGTCGCCGCTTGTTCTAACTACAGATGCATCAACGTCTATACTGTTTGCACTTGCAGTAATACCGCTTCCGCCGATAACATTGAGCGTAACGTCACCTGATGCACCGCCTCCTGTTAAACCATCACCTGCGTTAACACCTGTAATGTCAGCCGCGTTACTGTTAGCAATAGTAATTGTTCTGCCTACGTTACTAATCGATATGCCGTAGCCAGGACTAAACGTTACTTTCTCTCCACTACTAACTGAAATATCACCAGTTGTAGGAGTTTCAAAAGCCCAGTTAGCGTAATTGTCTGCTGTTGATGTAAATTGACCACTGTTGTTATCATATGTTAATGTAGTACCCGATGCACTTAATGCAGTTTTTATAGCATCAATGTCAGAGTTTATTGTAATAACATTAGCACTGTCTACTAAGGTAGCATAATTACCAACTGCTATACTTTTAATACCGTGGTATGTAGTGGCGCCATCTGGACGACTGCCTGCATAAATGCTAGTGCCTGATGCTCCGACATCTTCTACATCACCTGCATCTACAGCTGGGGTAATCTTTCTCGGTGCACCATTTAAATATATGTATGCTTCGTTACTGCCATTGTAGTAAAGAGCACCATCTGTTGTTGTTGCCGAACCAGGAGCAATAAGTGATCCACTAAATGTCTTTGTACCTGCAATAGTTTGGTTGCCTGTTGTTCTAATAACGGTGCTGTCTACTGCAATGGTGCCAGTAGTATAACTAATTCCGTCACCACCTGTTAATTCTGCATCAACCCTGGCGTCTACTGCACTGTTGAAATCTGTAATTTGTGAACTTGGTATTGCTATGTTTACATCTGTAGCCGATGTTAATTGGCCTTGTGCATTTACAGTATAAGTCGGTATTGCTGTTGCACTACCATAACTTGCCGCTGTTACGCTTGTATCAGTAATACTGAATGTTCTATCTGCTGTTAAGTCGCCGCCACCACTTAACCCAGTGCCTGCTGTTAATGTTCTGCTTTGCAAAGTTGATATATTACTTGTATTATTTGTTACTACTGATCCTACACTAGCGTCATCGTTTAATGCCGCCGCAATTTCATTTAGTGTGTTAAGTGTGCCTGGGGCACCGTCTATTAAACTTGTAATTGCTGTTTCTACATAGGCTGTTGAAGCCGCTTTAGTTGAATTATCACCTGCAACATAGTCGCCAGCGGAAACACTCGGCATTGTAACTGTTGGAACAACTAACGTTCCGGAGAATGTTTTGTCACCTGCTATGCTTTGCGTACCACTTGTTCTAACTACAGTATTGTCAACTGCAAAACTTCTATTTGCCTCTAATGTTCCGCCTCCGCTAAGTCCATCACCTGCTGTTAAGTCTCTTGTTATTCTAACCACTGTTGCGTCTACATCAATTACACCCGAAGCATAATCAATACCGTCACCGCCCGATGAGCTCGCTCGAACTTCTGTTTCAAAGTCAGAAACTTGTGATGCTGTAATTACTATTGGAGTTGTTGCGCCGTTTGTTAATCTACCTTGCTGGTCAACTGTAAATGTTCCAGTACTACCTGCTGTTCCATAAGTTCCCGGTGTAACTGCTGTATCATCTAAGTTAATAGTTGGAGTTACTGATTCTCCTGTTGTAACAGTTGAAGTTAAGCCTGTTCCGCCTGTTACTGTTGCAACATAGTTGCCAGTAGTATCTGTGCCTAATGCAACGGAATTTGGTTGTATTGTTACCACCATACTTGGTGTTGAAGTTATTGCATTCAGTCCTAATGCAACACTACCCGTTACATCACCTGTAAGTGCTAATGTTCTATCATTTGTAAATTTGTCTGCAAGTGTGGCTGTTCCTATGACATCACCTGTAAAGACTGCATCTGTTCCGTCTGTTCCGTTTTCTAATACTTTACTTGTTCCGTTATCTGCAAACACATCACCAATGATGTTTAAATTGTTATTACCAGCCGGCAACGTTAACTGCTTATCTAAAACAATATTTGTCCCATCGAACGAGATAGTACTTAGTGTATTATTCTTGTTAAGAATTAATTTTGGGGTAACATCGTCGCCATCAGCATTTATAACAAGTTCATCTGATTCGATCCTGTTAACTTTTTGCGTTGTTTCAACTTGAGTAACATTACCCGATACAACTAATGATCCTAGGATCAGTAATTCTTCGTCTGCCGCTATAACCGTGCGTTTTGCCATTGTATATATCCCTACAGTATTTTAAACTTTATAACAACTATTTATCAAGAACGTAAAAATATACTATAACGAGTTAACGGCCAAAAAAAAGCACTCCGAAGAGTGCTTTTTACATCTAATAAGTTTTAAGGCTTACTGGAATTCAACGTTTGACAATGTGATTGCATCAACATAGTCAGCCGCGTTGCCCAAAGATGAAGCAGTGTTAGTTAATTCTTTGTAACCATATCTGGTCATAAAGCTAACAACTGGCTCAAAAGTAGTAGGATCCATTACAGGTCCTGTACTCATTAATGGGATATAAGGACAATAGAACGCAGGTGCGTCTGATTCGCTTGAACCTTTGTAGCCTACAAGAACTTTCGTTCCGTCTGCCGCATAGTTGTCTACGAATACTTTGATTGTACCATTTAGTGTACCAACAAACTTAGTGTTTGTAGGTGCATCGAAAGATCCTTCAGTAGTACGAGCAAATGTAGATGTGCTTGCACTTTGTAGGATAGTTAACGCTTCTGGAGAAACTACGATGTAGTTACCAGCGCCACGACGTGTTCTTGCCGCAATGCGGTTTGCCGCACGGTTAACTTCGATTGCTAATGCCGCATGTCTGTCACCAACATAAACGCTCTGTCCACTAAGTGAAGAGAAGTCTAATGTAGTACCAGCGCCAGCTAATGAACGTAAAGAACCAATGATCTCTTGGTCGATCTCAACAACAATTTCTTGTGCGAGAGCTTGCATGATTTCAGCTTCTACGTCAACGCCGTGCATTGCATCTGCGTCTTGAGCAGCCTCAAAAGTCCAACGAGCACTTAGACGTCTAGTCTTAGCTTCCACTGTTTCTTTTAAGATTTGAATGCTCATCTTCTTACCAGCTGTTCCTTCAGCGGCTGCCGTAGCATCCGGTGAACCAGCATAAGAAGAAGCAAGTTTGAAAGGACTTAAAGCCTCATCACCTGCTGTTGCTCCACCACCAGTTTCCGCATAACGGACTCTTAGTGTATGGATTTGCCCTACTGGGCCAGTCATTGGCTGTACGCCAACTAGTTCGTTTGCGATCACGGAAGGCATAACCCTTCTGATCAAAGGTAACATAACCTTGTTTAATGTTGCGACTGAACCTGCACCCGTTGCACCTGTAGTTGCGGCCTCTGACAAATAGCGTTTAGTATTTTCGAGGACCACATCCAATGAGTTCTTTCTGTTGCCAGAAGTGCCCTCAAGTAATGCTTCTTTGGTTGCGGACCAGTTGCTTTCAAATAAATTTGCCATTATTAATTACTCCTGTTATTTTGAAAGTCCGGCTAGTTTTTTAATGCGATCTAGTTCGATCACATTATCTTGTTCGTCATTGGCTTCTGTAGTAACTACAGTGGCCTTATTACCAGTATGTTCTTTCTTTACTGATTCAGACAATGCCTTTTTTGCTCTTGGTGTTTCGCCATCTAAAACAGATGGTAGATACTTATTAAATTGCTTTTCTAAGTTCTCTGTCTTAACACTTTCAAGTAAATCTGACATGATTTCTTTCTTCTCTTTGCCTAACGGTGCCATAAGATCTAATAATGTCTCTTTACGATTCATTAGATCCTGTGCTACCTTTAACTTAGATTCAGTTAACTTAGTTACATCGTTAGATGCTTCTAATTTAGCTGTTGCTTCAGTTAATGATGTTTCCATTGAGGCGAGTGTTTTCTGTAAAGTCTTAATTTCTTTGCTTTCGTTTAAATACGATGTGTTGTACTCATTAGCGAAAGATTCGAAAATTCGACGTCCAAAGTCGTTTTCACGAGCTTTAGTGATATCATCACGGAACGATTTAACTTCTTCGGTGATAACAGAGCTGATTTTATTCTCAACTAAGTTAGCCGCTTTAGCTATAAAGTCTTTTTTCGCTTTAGCAAGCTGTTGCTTACCTTCACGAACCATCTTGACTTTTTGCTCAACTAGTGATTTCTTGTCTTCATGGAATTCAGCAATTTCAGTTGCTAGAGATTCTGTGATAAACTCGTCTAGTTTAGTAACGTGTTCTGCTACTCTAGTCTTGTCTGCACGAAGCTCTTTCACTTCTTTTGCTACCATTTCAGTTACAAATGAATTCAATAGTTTAGCATGCTCACTAATGGCTTTATGATATTTGACTCTGTCTTGAGCTAATGATTCCTTCTCTTCTGCAATTTCCATAACTTCAGCTGATACCTTTTCAGTAATAAAGCTGTCTACTGCTTCAACGATCTTGCTCTTATCGTGCTCGTATCGTTGCGCAAACTCCTCACGAAGTTCTGCAGTTAGTTCTGTCTTTGCCTCAGAAACCTTCAACTCCCATGCTTCTTGGAGGGCTGTCTTAACTTCAGAAGTTAACTCAGTTCCTTCAAGTAGGTCTTTAAATGTCAATGTTGCCATAGTAGTCTCCTACTTCCTATAATTTTAGTTCTTTGATGAGTTTGTGTATCTCACTCACCAGGTGTATTTCTGCTCTTCTGTCGTGTGTAACATTTGAGGCTAAATCGTGCAACATTGCACCGCCCTTCATGTTAAATAGACTCTCATAGATAGTCTTTGGGTAAGCATCTGGAGCACTGGGTTGTGCCACAATGTCTACAGTGATAATATCAAAATCAGATACTTGACCTGACTCATTTACATTACCACTTCCACGACTCGAAACGCCTAGTTTCGCGCCTGCTTTTAACAATGCTCTCGCAATGTTACCCATTGGTGTATCTATTATTTTTAATTTGCCTAACCCGTCACTATCGTCGCAATGCATATCAGTAATGATATGACTTACTCTATCTAAGTTAATTTGTAACTCTTCTGGATGATCTAACTCGCCCATTACAGTTTCGCCTTGACTCAGTCGACTCTGAACACTCTCTACAGCTCGCTTAATCTCATTCTTAGGGTATACTCTTCCATTTTGATTTTTTACGTCACCTTGGATGAATAAACCTGCCATGAATAAGTCTTTACCGTCTGCTGATTCTGAGATCTGAACTTTTGACAGCTCTGGACTCATGTATTCGTAAAGTTTTCTGGATTGCATATTAATATTCCCCTACTTATGCCTTTTTAGGCTCAACTTTGATGTTGTCTGTAGGTGTGTTATCTTTTGCAGACTCGCCTTTATTACCTTCGCCGCCATCGCTAGCTTTTACTGGTGAACCAGCTCCTGCTACTTTAGTTGCTTTAGGTGCTTTTGTTAAAGGTGATTCTGTTGAATCAGCTTCGCCTGCTTTAGGTGCCGCTACTGAATCTGAGAATTTAGTTGCTTCTTCTACAACTTCTTCGTCTAGGTTATATTCAACTGACTCTAAATCGAGTTCGTCTTCTGCGCCTAGTTCAGCTTCTTCTTCGTCGCCTATTGCTGGTGCTTCATCTTGTGCCATTAAGGCATCAAATTCTGCTTTCAAAGACTCAAGTTCGTCAGCAATATCTTCAACTTTATCTTCGAGGTCTTCTTCACCCTCTTCTGATTCAGCTTCTTCGCCTTCTTCTTCGCCTTCTACTTCGCCGATCTCATCAGCGTGGATTTCTTCTTCGTCTGAAGTAACATCAGATTCAAAGTCGTTACTTTGATCTACTACTTCATCCATATCTTCTACTGTTTCTTCAACAGCTTCTTCGCCCTCTACCTCGTCATCTAAAAGACTTTCGTATTGTTCGCGAGCTTTGTCTACGACATACTCATGTAACAATTCTTCAGCTTTTTCGTTTTCTTCGGCAAGGAGAAGTTCTAAAATTGATTCTAACTTCTTAGACATTGTGGACTCCTATTAAAATTTTTAATTCAAGTAATGTGCGCCTGAACGCAATTTACTAGATTACTATATACTTATAGCAATTTGTAAAATCGGTGTTATAATGGTGTTTTTTTGGTGTGGAATTTGTGATAACTACACTTTGTCTGTGATGTTGCGTTAAATTGCGGTATCTGCGCCATCGCCTGCTTTATACATAACTTTTACAAATTTGTTATGCTCAACGCCTTCGGCCCTTGCAATTTCACGCACTTTGCGTAGTTTGTTTAATTCTTTGAGTGTTAATTTAGACTTTCGAGTGTCGTCAGCAGATCGCAACGTTTCTTTGTCTTCTGCTGGTTTGTAAAACTCTACTATTTTCATTATACTAAATTTCCATCTGCTGGAGCGCCTGCATCAACAGGAACATCTGCTATATCTGTATTTATGCCTCCGAGGTCATCTCCCGGCATATCAACGTCAGTTAGGTCCGGTTCTGCCATAGGATCCACCATTGCGTCTGGAACTGCCCTTACACCAATGTTTTTAAGTGCGGCATTCTTGCCATCATCCTGGTACTTAGTGTAATCATTCTCTTCACGCCATAGGTCTTCGTTTTGTTTCATCTCGTTGTCGCTTAAACCCATATACTTCTGTAATGCAAAACGCTTACTCATATACGGTAAGTTACCAACCTGATTAAACATTTGAGCTCGTTCAGTGTTAAGTTGTAGTTCTCTATAGCTACTAAAGTTCATCGGCTTGTTAAACAACATTCTAAATCCGCTGTTATCAATATCAATGCCTTTAAATTTCAAATACATCTTAAACTCTAAGTCTAAATCTTCCTGTACTTGCTTTTGTAGTCTTTCAACATACTTTGCAAATCTATATTCCTGAATGTATGCAACACCTACTTTGCCATCATTGTATGTAGCTGAACCATCGTCTGGTCCTGTAGGCAAGTAACTTGCAGGGATTCGTAATCCACGTAGTAGTTTGTTGTTAAAGTATCGTAAGTCGTCTATCTGTCCTAAGTTCTCACCACCCGGTAGTGTATCAACTTTAGAACCACGTCCATCAGCAGTTTGTGCAAAGAAGTAATCTTCAAGCATGCTCATTGGATTATATGCGGCATCTGTAACGCCACTGCCGTCGCCCTTTTGATTAGGTACACGCTTTTGCTGTACTTCGTATTTTACACGCTCTAAGTACTGCTGTGCTTTGTGTGCAGGCATGTTACCTACGTCAATAAAGAACACACGTCTTTCTGGTGCTCTGTGTACACGATAAATGATAATACTGTCTTCGAGCAATTCTTTTTGCTTGAACACTTTAAAAATCGGTTCTAGTATACTTACACCGAACGGCCACGAATGATCCATGCCCTCGGTTAAACTAATATGTACCATATGTTTAGCATCAACTGGTACGCCGCCGTCAGCGCCTTCGCCTCCGCCTGCATAGTTATTATTAGTTGGGCTCATTATGCCTGATAACCCTTGCCCACTGCCATATGGTCTAGCGTGTAACGCATTAGGTCTAGTTGCTACTTGTTCAGCAAAGCCAGCTTCTAAGTTTTTAACAAAGTAAGTTTCAATTTTCTTGCCTTCACTTTCGTTAACAATTACTTTTTCAATGTTAGCAGGATCAACCCAGTACAATTCATATGTCTCTGGATCCCTAATAAAGAACTGATCGCCGTACTTAACTACACTACGAAACATGCGGAAAGCACGTTTATGTAACTTGTTGAGTCTAACCCAACTATGTAATGTTTTATCAATGATTTTTGCTTCTGTGTCGCTTGGTGCCGATAAGAAGTCTATGAAAAATGGTAAACCCGAATAGTCAGCTTCTTGTGTGCCAAATTCTGCAATAGTATCAAGTGCCGCATTAACTTCTAGGTCGTTGTCCATTTGATCGTATTGTTGATAACGCATAAGTCTATTAGGACTGCCAGCGTATACTTCTGGTAGCCAACTGCTATACCTGCTGGTAGATGCCGCACCAAACGTGCTGTTATCTGTTGCAGGTTGCACATTAATAGGCAATCCGGAATTATCAAAGGGTGTAAAATGTTTGCGCCAGCTCATATATGATCCGTTATTTTTATATTGTAGCAGTATTTATCATCTATTTTAAAGATGTAAAACAATAAAGGCAATGTATAGTATTATATAGTGTCTGCAATGTCAACACTAGTTCTATTACCGGCTTTAAGCAATCTGTTTGTCTGCTCTTGGCTCTTAACCATCTTCTCTACTAATGTATTTAACTTGTCAGGATCTGCTTTTGATTTAGTAGTTGCTTCTGTTTCTTCTGCATTAGCTACAGGTGCCGCGGGTGTTGGAGCCGCAATAGGTGTTGTTACAGTAGCCTTGGGCTGTGCTACCTGCGGTGCTTGCAGTTGCGCTCTAGCTCTGTCGCCGTCTTCTTTACTGACACCTTCTGCTAAGCCGCCACGTCCCATTCTCTCTCGATCTCTCTTCTGCCTTCCGGCAATCGATCTATCAACCTTTGGTTTTGCAGGTGTTTTTATTTCTGCATCTTTAGCTTTTTTCGCTGCCGCCTCTTTGTCTAGTTTAGTTGCGTCATCTAAATCCATTTGTGCCCATTGAACATCATAATTTAGGGCATCTTGATCTAAACTATTAATACCTTCTTCCAATCCTGCCGCCTGCGCCGCTTTTGCTTTATTTAATGCTTCCTTTGCTTTCTCTAATGGCACTGCGTCTGGGTCGCCTGCTCGTGCCATTGCATGACCTTTGTCTGTAAGTTTAGGCTTTTCAGGTTCTGCAGTTTCTTCTGACTGTATAGGACCGAATGATTTCATGGCGGCCATTTTCATTAGGTTACCTAGACTAATCTCACCCATTGATTCGTTTAGCCTGTCTAGTCCTTCTGCCATTATTGTGAATTCACTTTTCATGTGCTTTGCATCTATTTTTAATAATGCAGAGTTAAAGGATTCAACTGTGTCGGCCATGCCATCCATACTTTTAGTCATTTCAATTATAGGTACTGCGGCCTTGCCTAAATTAGCAATCTTGTCAAACGGACTGTCTGCACCAAACAAACTGCCTAAGCCGTCCATTATACTACCTACTAATCCACCTGCACTAAATGCGGCCATACCAACTGCTAGTGATACTAGTGCTGGGCCCATTAATGCTACATTGCCAGCATCTACATCATTTAGTAGTTTGAAACTATCCATTAAGTCAACCATTGCAGGTGCCGCTATTGCTACTGCTACTGCAAACGGAACTAGTGCTAATCCTAATGCACCAATTGCAAATGCCCCTGTAACTAGTAGAGGAGCTATCGGAGCGAGCAGTGCCGCCGCTACACCTAATACACCTAATGCTACCATGCCTGCGCCAACACCTGCCCAGTTAATGTCCGAAAACTGCTGGAATGCTTTGCCTGCAACAAACATTGCGCCGCCTAGTGCCGCTAGTACAACTGTGCCTAATAATGCCTTAGGGTCGCCTATTGCTGATAGTCCTTTGCCTATACCTTTTAATGCTCCGCCGACCATGTCGCCTAAGCCTTTGCCTAATGCACCGCCTGCTTTACCGACTGACTTAGCAAGATTTGAAATTACACTACCAACACCTTTTGAAATGTTGTTTAGCACATCTCCGATTCCTTTAGAGAGATTCGACATGCCTTTGCCGATACTTGCTGTGAGGCTTCCTGCTTTCTTGCCGACACTGTCCATAGCCTTCGAGCCTAGGTCACCTGTGGCAGGAGTTTTGCCTTTGCCCATCTTGCCCATTACTTTGTCTTTTAAACTGCCTGCTACTCCCTTACCTGCGCTTGCTATCTTTTTACCTACGTCAGTTACGACACCCGGTAATTGCTTACCCATCATAGCCATAGAGGTAGCTACTACCGCAGTTGCTCCTGCAACTTTTCCCATACTTGTTTCGACATTGTCGCCGCCGAACCCAAAGAAGCCTGCAACTTTCTTAAATGCGTTACCAAGCCAGCTCAATTTATCACCGACCCAGCTAACTATGCCGCCCAAGGCGTTAAATCCACTAGCTACAGCATCACTTGCAGGTGAGATCATTCCCCAGACATAGCTGATGCCATCACCTAACTTTCCTAACATAAATCCAAGTAGTTTAAACGGAGCCATTATTACAGCTACCGCACCTTGTATTACACCTACTGTAAAGTCAAGTACGCTAGATAACAACTTGAATGCAAGAATTACAGGGCTGAGTACAAAGCCAATAACTTTTATAACTGACATAAACCCACTAGCAAAACTCTTAATGCCGTCAATTATATCCGGCACAGCTTCAATAAAGCCGCCTACATACTCTGCGGCACTTTCTAACAGCTTCGGAAGTTTTTTACCAAGCTGTATGCCTAAGTTCTCACCTGTGCCAGTTAGTGAATCAAAAGCACTACCAGTCATGTCAAACTTTTCCATTGCTACATTGATGGATTTCATTATAGTAGCTTTAACAGTTTTAAATGTGTCTGCTAGGCTCTTTCCACCGTCTGTTACATTACCGAATCCTACTAAGAAACTTGTTTTAATAGCTTCAAACGAGCCAGTGAATTCTTTAAACATTGCTGTTAATGTGTTAGAGCCTTTTTGCACTCCATCCATTGTGTAGCCGTCGTTTATATCTTTTAATTTGCGATTGCTTGTTTCAAACTGCGTAATAGCTTTAGCCATGCTCTCTGCTTGTGCATCGCCTGCTCTCGCCATAGCAAATATTCGTTGTTTTTCTGACTCGCTGGCATTAGCTAACATCTTACCTGTGTCTAATGCTAGTTGTTCTGCGTCTTCCTGAGTCAGTGTACCATTTTCTATAGCTTTGATGTAGTCATTCATCGGTCCAGCTAAACTAGGCATGTTTGCAATGTAGCCTGTCATTGTTTCACTGAAGCCCATTGCTCCACTTGCGGCAGCCTCGGTCATAGCAGATGCTATTGCGCCGCCTTCTTCGCCGCCCATAGCTCGCATTGTACTACCAAAGTCTGTAATGCCTCCGATAACTTTACTACGCAAGTCTGCGTTCATACGCATTAAGTTTGCAGTAAGTACTGGTGTCTGACTTAGTAGGCTGTCTGTAAATGCAACTAGCGTGTCTGTGCTTGTACCAAGTACACTAGCATATTTTTGCTGTGTCTTAATGCTCTTAACAATTTGCTTCTGCATCTTGGCTTCATTGGCCGCTCCCAGTACACCCATCATCTGGCGCTTTTGCATCTCTTGGCCCATGCGCTCAACACTAGCCTCTAAACTCATGCCTAGGTCAGCACCGTTATCAGTTAAGGTTTTGAAATTCTTTGTTAAAGCTACAAAAGAAGTTTTGCCCATACTTTGCATAACACCGCTAAAGTTTGCCATTACCCCAACAGCATTTAAACCCATGCCGCTAAGTTGTACCATTGCGCCAGTGGCACTCATTGCACCTTGTGATAGTCCGTCTGTAAATGCGGCACCTGACTCAGTTAATTTGTTGAGGTCGTTGCCTAATCCTACGAATTCATCTACTAGTAAAGTAGCATAGGTACCTGCAGTTGCAACAATAGCTGTTGCGGCAGTCGACATACCGTCGTATAATACTACGAATGCTTTCTCGCCTCTTGCGGCACCTTTATTGAATGCATCTAACGATTCTACGCCTTGTCCTGCTGTTTCGCTGAATCCAGCTAGATTTACTTGTGCGCCACCGGCAGTTTGGCTTACTTTATCAAATTCGCCGGCCGCTATAACAGCACTGTCACTAGTTCTAGATAGCTCAGATGCTATGTTAAGTCCGGGGACGCCTTTCTGGTCTCCACCTTTTTTACTGGCTAGCTTACTAGGAGCATTTTCTCTAACTGCGACTGCAATATCTAATGTTGCTTTGTATAGGTCTTCTCTGTCTTTTTCGTCTGTCTTGTAATATCGCTCAGTTGACTTGGCTGCCTCCTGTGCATGCTTAATTAGCTTTGCAAAGGAACCTTTATTTTCTTTATTCAGTAGGTTAAGTTGAGCCAAGATGCTCGCAGAGGTGCTTTCCAGTGAAAAATCTGGTATTACTACATTGTTGCCATCGGGCATTTGTATATTAGCCATACAGTGTTCCTATTTAACTAACACTATTTATCTGAAATATAAACTCGAGTTTTAATTAAGAAGTTTATCAAGGTATGGTATAAAGAATTCGAGGGGTTCTGACTCGTACGAATCGTCGAAACTCTGACTATCATATAGTCTACAGAACCGTTCGGTGTGGTTATAGTGTGGACTGTCTTTAAACTGGTCTCGTTTATTACGTGGCTTGCCTATCTGGTGATAGTAATAATATCCCTGGAAGTCAGTGTGATTTACTAGTAAAAAGTAATTCTCTTCGCTGATATACTGTTTTAACATAGCACCTACTACCTCTCCATGGTTCGCTGGGCTAAGTGTGTCACCTATGTCGTGTAACAATGCAACAGCAACATACTCGTCATCTTCGCCGGCACGTTGTGCTCTTGTAGCTGTTTGTAAACAGTGCTCTAGTCTGCAAACCGGAAAACCGCCGAAATCATTTTCTAATAGTTTTAACTGCTCTACAAATTTACCAACAAGATTCCGTTTGTCTTTATTATGCACTCTGGCAATTAACTGCCAATCGCTAGTCGTACTTTCTTGAAAGTTTTTAAAGTTTGTTAATTTCAATCTACTAGCCCATTATTTTTTAAATAGTTATACAGCATATCGTATGATAATGTATCTTTGCCTTCTACAAACTGTATAGAAAACAGTGTACGTTGTTGTGAAAAGTTTGTGATAGTGTGAGGCTTTTGTGTATTAAACAAATACATCTCACCAGGCTTGTAGTCTAATTCTATAAAATGCGTATCGTCTACAAATAAACAATGGCTATCGGTGCCTGATATTAGCATGTTTATTGCTACACCTCTTCTCCAATCAGTGTGCAACCTATAATAAAAGTTTGGATGAAAATTGTTTATTGCAATATTATTGATAGGGAATTTTTTGTGTAACTTTTTTAAAAAATTGTTACTAGCAAGAGTATAATTTAACTCAGGATGCCACATATCAAATGTCCTAAACGATTCATCAAACTCCTTGTCAGGTGTATCTGCTACATCTACTAACGAGTCTGAATCTGTTCTGTATGTGTAGATTAAGTCAGGAAATTGTGTCATCCATTTGTTGCAACTATCCATGAGTCCACTCGCATCCGTTTTTATTTTAGCAAAATAATCCTCTTGTCGCATGCTGTGTTCCATAAATTTTAAAACCCTTGTTTTTGATTGATAAATATGCTATATTGGTAGTACATATACATAAAGTATACTTATCAACCTACTAATTATTATAGGAAGAAAAACAATGACAAACAAACAACACAATCCGTTAAGTGCCCATTTTAGAGCACCTAAACTGTTTACCCCAATTCCAAGTGCAGGCAAGTTCTACAAAGATGCAGTAGTAGAGATGCCTGAGACATTAGAGCTTCCTGTCTTTGCAATGACTGCTAAAGACGAAATGATTATGAAGAATCCAGATGCATTACTTAACGGCGAAGCAGTGGCACAGGTAATTCATAGTTGTGTGCCTAATGTTAAGAGAGCCCGTGCTATGTTAAGTAGCGATGTTGATGTACTGCTGGTTGCTATCCAAGGTGCAACATATGGCGATGATGTAGAAGTTACAGCTGAATGCCCAACTTGCAAGGAATCCCAGAACGGTATAGCCAGTGTGCAAGAAGCAATTGACACAATGGGTACACTAGATGAAACTTACACAGTAGAACACGAGCAACTATCAATCGAGATACGTCCGTTTACATACGAAAGCACTATTAAGGCAGGCGTTACTAATTTCCAAAGCACTAGAAGTTTACAAGCACTAGCTGATGTTACTGATGAAATGGAAAGACTACGTTTATTCAATAATAACTTTAAGCAAATTGCAGAGCTAAACTTCAGCTTAATTGTAGACAGCGTTGCAAGCATTACTATTACTAGTGACGAAGATGCAGATGTTGTAACTGACAGAGTCCACATCACAGAGTTTTTAAATAATGCTGAGAGCAGGGTAGGTAAAGCTATCGAAGAAAAGATTGCAGAGATTAATGGCATTGGTATTAACCATGAGATGCTTATGTCATGTGCAACATGTGTAGACGATGAAGACCAGCCGTTAAAGTTTGAAAGTAGAGTTAACTTCGATCCTGTAAATTTTTTCACAGCTTCTTAGCCCACGCAGGCCCGGAAGAGATAGTGGCGTATCTTGGGAAGCTCAAAGTAGATCAAACAGCCCTTTCTGAATCAATTGCTGAATTAGTAATATTCAGTGAGGGTGCAATCTCCTGGTCTGAGGCATGGCATATTCCGCCTAGGGATAGAGACCTTCTAATTAAAACCCTCAACAAATATAACAATCTCAAATCAGGTAAAGCTGATAACGAGATGTAACACTTAGTTAAAAGCTTCGTGCCCTTCGAAATACATCTGTATCACTACATACACTGCTATATTAACAAAGATAAGAATTCCGTACATTATGTACCCTTGCATAATCATCGTCTAAACAGTGTTTCTGCTCTACAAACGTCCGCACTCCTGCAGTTTCTAATATTTTGGTCCCATATCACCGGGTGAGGCATCCAGTCAAACTCAGGCGGCCCATGGTAGCCTGCACTAGAACATCCTGTTATTATAATAATACTACTTACTAGCAATATTAATTTTTTCATCTCGTTCCTCTTTTAGTTTGTTGTATCCTTCATCGTCTAAGTGTGTGATAGCAAGCCACGCATGAGTCATTTCATCACCTGTACGTGAACCTCCCATTACCCACATATCAGGGTCTGGATTGTTTGGGTTATTTTCGGTGTTGTCATACCATTGCTTTAGAACAATAACTGCTCCAGCTGGTAGGAGTGGTGCAACATCTGGAGCATACAAATGACTGTGATGCCATGTTGCACTCCAATTACTTACTTGGCTAATCTGTTCTGTTTGTCCTGTCTCTGGATAGAATATCTCTAGGCTAGCGGCATTCATTCTTAAATGTCCGTGTGGCTGAAAACTATCTAGCCTAACTGGATGATCAAAACTGTGGAAGCCTTGTGTCATGTAATAACCATGTGGTGGGATAACTATATCGTCCTGGTCGCCTAGGCGATACAAACTCAAATCTTGTTTGTATTTCAATTCTTGGCTTTCCTCTTCGCTGTATAACCACAGCCCAATCTCTACCACGTTGTCTTTGATAACTGATCCTGGTGCCATTGCTCCAAGTCCACCTGGGAACATGTGAATATCCCATGCTACTTCTGCGTTGGATGGAATAGTTCTGCATACTCCTGCAGGAACTATCTCTCCCCACTTTCCCATAGCATACTCAGTTAACATACCCTCTCTGCCTCCCTCAGTTATAATACTGCTGTTAGCATGATGTACTACTGCTTTGGCATTGCCACGTGGTTTAACTTGTATTGCTTTAATGCAACGGTCTTCACTAAGTCCTGTTGGAACATTGTGTTTATGCCACAAGTCGTTGCCACTTGCTGGAATGTCTATGGCCACACTTGCGATGATTGAATCCGGCGCTCCAAAATCTGCTTCGAAACTCCATGCTTCCGGATCACCTAAGTTTACTGGCTGTACTACTATGTCTGGGTCGCCATACCTTGCTCCGGTATCTACCCACTCGACTACTGTGTCTATATCTTTTTGCGATAACCGCCAATCACCTTGCAAGTCCTGTATGCCTATGCCGTGATCGTATGCATAAGGTGGCATTTCTCTTTTCATTACTTTAAGTGATATTAATGGAGCCCATGGACGTACTTGTTCGTATGTTTCAAAGCTCATTGGTCCTATGCCTCCAGAACGGTGACACACTACACAGTTATCGTTGATGATAGTTGCTACTTCGTTAGTGTATGTTTGTGCTGATAGGATAAGTGGGAATAAAGCTACTAGTGCTACTGTAATATATTTCAT
>Ga0209092_10000946_pt1 | contig 29422 bp, 21 predicted proteins | sample FraStrMetagenome_FD_187446 | JGI IMG/M metagenome (GOLD analysis project Ga0209092, IMG submission 187446) | Marine eukaryotic phytoplankton communities from Arctic Ocean - Fram Strait ARC3M Metagenome (SPAdes) (version 2) | ecosystem: Environmental > Aquatic > Marine > Oceanic | place: Fram...
CAAAAATAAGCTTTCGAAAATGTTTCTGACACCTTTATGAGAGCTCGAGCAGTGAAGTGGTAGCAGAAAAATTGTTCATTCTCTGTAGAGAGAGAGAAAATAGGACGGAAAAATATTCTTGGACCGGTCATGCGAATTCTTTGGATACAGGCACACTGGGAGAGAGAAATTATGTCCCAAACTTCGCAAACGTAAGCCTACTCACGTAGAAGTTGTCGTATACTCCTTTGTGACTAGGCATTGTATGACATACTTTGGTACAGTATGACACAGTATGTCACAGTCTGTCATAATTCATAATACGATGGCCTGAAGTACAAAATGAACCCATGGCGGAAGAAACTGACGCGACAAACGACACTCGATGTTCGTAGAACGTAAATCGGTTGGTTACATACTTCCTTTCCCACAGATTCCGTTCTCTCTCTTCACATCGCCACAGTGTTGAAGTGTGTCATCCAAATAACAACTAAATAAAGGAGAACGGATATAACGATGAAGGTATCCAACAAGACGTTGACACTAATGCTTTGCCTGCTTGGTCAGTCAAACCATCAAAGCTTAGCATGGGCACCGGCAACTCCTCGTCGTCATTACGGAACCATCATCGAAATGTCCTCATCTGGGGATGGTGATACGAAAGTAGAAGCATCCATCGGTAGCAATGTTGTATTGGCACCATCAGAAGATGCCAGCGCCTTTGATTCTTTAAAGTTGGGCAGTCCTCGTGTTCATCGTTATAGTAGGGAGGGATCAGAAGGTTCGGAGTATATTATGTGGTATCATGGAAGAGATGCTAGTCTTCATGATGCCCCGCCGCTTAGTACGGGCCGAATTGGTAAGGCAACGAGTCGTAATGGCCTTCATTGGACGAAAGAGAAGCAAGGTTCGGAAAGTGAGGATGCTTCGGATGTGAGTTTGGGGCTTAATAAGGAGAGCTGGTGGTGTTTTGATACTGGTCATGTTGGTCTTGGTCAAGTATTGCTTCCAATGAGTTTGCCTTCCGTTATATCCGAAGGAGGAGTATATATGATGTACTATATGGGTGGTAGCTTGGAGGAAAATGATATTATGGAATTCATGTCTAATGATGCACCCGATATGGGCGACAAAAAGGTTACTGGAATGAAGATGAAAATTGGCGTTGCCTTGTCTCAAGATGGAACTACTTTTGGGAGAATAGAAGGTGATGATCCAACTGGTGCGATTATGGTACCATACGATAAAAGCATGGGAAAGATTACTGGAAAAAATAAGATGGATGCTTTAGACATAGAGGAAGAATTATATTGTGGCTGGCCTGACGTTGTTCCTATTATTGATGGCAAGGATGATTTTTTGATGTACTATAGCACGATGTTGAAAGACACCAAGGAAAAAGCAATTGCATTTGGTGTTTCAAAGAACGGAGTAAGTTTTGGTAAACGTGGGGTGTGTCTAAGACCAGAAGCTGGGACACAGGACGAGAAGGGTTGTGCGAGATGTACCGTCTTCGAAAACCAAGAGTATAATGATAACGGACGATGGACAAAGTCTGAAGGTTTTACCATGTTGTACGAAGGAGGTAAGGTTACCATATATTTGAAGAAATCTATTAATTTACTTTCTAAAGACATGGATTGATTTTAGTCGCCGACGATGGCAAACATAGAATTATGAAAGCCGAAAGCAAAGATGGCTATACGTGGACAAAATCTGGGCTTGTCTTTGACATTGGCGAAGAAGGAAAGTGGGACTATGGTGGGGTAGGAAGTCCCAGTATAGTCAGGTAAGTTTGTCTTCACTCTACCTTTCTAACTTTGAACCTCGTGCTTACGATTTTTGAATTGCTAAAGACTTGATGATGGATCTACGCGTATGTATTACACCGGACAAAGTGCTGACGGTAAAACAGCAATCGGGGTAGCTAAGCTTGGAGATAACGGTGTATTTATTAGGGAACAAGTGCATTTAACTTTCCAGTAAAATTAAAAACTGTTTCAACAATAACTTTTCTTTCGCGCATGTAGAGATCTCAACACTGATTACTATTTCAAAAGCTTGAAAATAAAAATAAAATACAAGCATCCTTTCCGACCTTTGGAGGTGGTGTAGTCGAAAATATCAAACGATCTGTACTCATCTCCCGTGCCGTAGAAAATTCATTAATACATCTAACCATTTGAGTGACTAATAGACTGCACGCTTCCTTTCCAAAAAGGAGTGAGAGTTGTTGTGACAAATGATGTGTGCGTGCTTAATCGAAGAACACAATATCATGCTAAAAAAGATATCTCATGTCTTTGTTCGATTCAAATGGAAAAATTGGGGAAACTGATCACTGGAAGAAATCTATCTTATTATGGTAACGTTGACCGTATAGCTATACAGTGGATGCTTAATCACATCTCTGGAAAATATCGCAATGTAATCAAACTGTAAAGTCGATGAATGGCTCCTTCTCACAAAATGTATTGTTGTGTCGTTGGTATCGTCAAAGTTCTGCCATTTTAATCCGCATAATCATCGTTTGGCTCTTCCTCGTAATCTTCATATTCAGGATAATAGTTGTCGTTTTCATAACCATTATTATTGTTGTTTCCGTTATCATTATTGTTGTTGCCATCACCATTGTTATCGTTGTCGTTATCATTGTTATTATTCGAGCTCTTGCCAGTTCGTTTTGCCAAATTATCTGCACAAATCTCCCCATATATACCACATTTCCATGCGATAACTACGTAGATACCTAGAGAAATTGCAATCACGATACACCAATTATACTTGTAGTTTTGTGCTCTCACTTTGTTCTTCAACTTAGTTGACTTTCTCGTAAAGACTTGGGATTCCCTTCTTAGAAGAGATGACTTTTTGTCCAATTTTTCGATTTCTTCAAAGTTTTCTATCGATCGACGTATATTACTATTTGTAACAGCTTTGATACTTTCTACTTTGTCCATTGCTTTTTTCACTTCACTTTGATCCACCCCAACTGTGTCTGGGTGAGTGTTAAAGTGGTGAACGTATTCACCTAGTTTTTTCGAAAATTTCTTTTCCATTTCATACGCATTGGCCTTCCGAATCTGGCGATTTGAGAACTTTTTGCTGAATGCTTTTTCAATGTCATCAAGCACCTTATAATAACTTCAAGCGGAAAGCAAAAATAATCATGAGCGTCACCCATACAACTAAAATGAATATATTCAAAGCTCAAAACAGGAAACCTGTAACAAACAAAAGTGCCCATACACACACGCATTTGCGAGAAACTCGTCTCGTTCTCTCGTCTTCTCTTACCGATCGACCCTCGTATTATTTTCAGACAGACAGAGGTATATTACGCCATGAAGCTCTCGCAGGACATGGATGTAAAAATCTGAGGAACCAACGATACCTACATCTTCTGTTTGCTCCAATGTTACCCAAGCAGGTCCACCCTTATTCTGCTGATCGCCACCTAACGGTTCCACTTTTCCATTTACACCCCGAAACACAAAACTACGCCTCGATCCCTCCTCAACTTCCGACGATATATTGGACAGAACCATTTGCGTAACCGTAACCAAATTCACACCCGCATCGTTCATGGCTGCCGTTGAATATTCCGCCAAAATCACTTCATTTCGGGATACGCTCGTGTATATAATCATGACAAAGAAGTTTGGATGTATAGATACTATTGGTTGTCTTTGTTTCAATAGAAAAAAGTGTAATATGCTTTTGATTATATCCCTTGAAAGAGTGTGCATTTATGAATGATCATATATACCCTACGGGATTCAAAATTCAGCTATCTTTGGCGAGCTCTTGCACTGGTACTCTACGAGCACACACAGACACACATGAAATAATTTTCTTTGTGCCCCAGACCCAGACCCAGCAGCCCAGCCCGTATTATACGAACTTTAAACGAGGACTTGATTCTGACATTTTCTATTTTCAAATGATAACACATCGCAACGCACCAAGTAATTTAATTGTACAATAGTATTCACGTTAATTTTCCAACCATGACCGACAAACAACATCAGCTCTCTTCCGATGACGTTGAAGTTCCTATCTACGAAGGCCTCATGGTAGAGGTTGCCCCTCGGATGTGGCCCGGTATTAACAAACCTGGAGGGTACGCCATGGTAAAGAAGCTACATTCATCGTCCACGAGGGTCGATGTAAACGGTAATCGTGTTGGTATTACGCATGTCGATGTGTGGTATCCGGTGGAAAGTAAACGTGAAAGTCGTGTGCCTATGGAATTTGTGAAGGTCGCCTCGCATTTGCAGGATGTTTCTAGGGATAGAAATGATGTTACGAGCGATGAAGGTAATGATGGGAATTCTAATAGAAGGAGGCGTGTTTTGATGAAACGAAATACACTTGGTCGATGTACTAGATGTAAATCATTGAGACGGGATTGTGGATCGTGTGATTGGTTAGAGGAACAGAGGTTAAGAGATTTGGCCTTGTTAAGTGTTCATGGTCATGAATGTAATTCGAATAGGGATGACGGTAAAGTTTCGGCTAGTCGTCCGAGAAGGAAAGGGTTAAAGAAGCAGAGGAAGGGGCGAAGTAAGGTGATTCCGGATAAAAATAATAATTATGATGATGGCAAAATTCAAAAGGAAGCACTGGTTGGCGATAGAAATGAAGAGATATCGTTAGTGGCGAAAGGGTTTGGCAGTGACGTCTCTTTTTGTTCGGCTGATAGCAATGATTTAGTGGACTCCACATCTTCGTCATCATCCTCCGAAAATGATGAAGAAGGAAAGATTCGTGTCGGCAATCGCCGGCGACACACACAAAAGGGTACCTCCTATACATACAGGAATGGTTCAGCTAATAATGTTGTTACTTCTGATGAAAGCGATGACGATGATATTTTCAATTTCATACCATTTGGTCAAGAAAGTACAATTGGAAAAGCGCCAATCTCCCTCCGAAGGAAAACGACCAATCACCATTCAAGGTTTATACGGGTGAACGATTCTGAAAGAAGTACCAGTGTTCTAGAAGAATTAGGCAATGAGCATATCAATGGCAATAACAAAGGTCATCAGAGAACGGTTGTAAGTAAAACCTCTGGTGAGCATCGTCACTTCGAAGGAAAACATTCCAAAAGAGCGCTTGGAGAGTCTCATTCTATTTCGAACGGTGAACAAGTTCCTTCTGAATCAATCGAGAACGAACTTCAAGCTGAGCATAACTATCCTCCTTCTGCCTTCATTCAACCGGAGGATGACCCTGATTCTTTACCCACTGACATAGTCGACAGGAGTAAATCAATTCCTTACGTCGATCTACCTGATTTTTTCTCGAATATTGTTGAAATTATTGAGATGGAAAGAATTCCTGATTTTTACTTGAAACTTGCCCGGATTAAGGCAAAGTTAAGAAATCAAGACCAAAGTGGAATAAAAGAAATTGAAACTCTATGGTAAGCAATATGGTTACGAAACGCTTAAAAGATACTGTATGTAATGTGCTCACCCTTTTCTTTGAAGTGTTGAACTTGAGAAGGAAACTATCACGAGACTCATTCATGAAGGGCTAGACCAACTTCGAAATATTCTTCGAAGGTGCGAAAGAAGAAGTGAATATGATGCGAACAAGAAGCATCTTCAAGAAAAAAATTTGAAACGAAAATGGAAAAATATTTTGGAAATGCTTGATATCAAGTTCACCGAGGTGGATGAAAGCATTGATTCATGTTTTGTTTCGTTTGATGACACCTTTGAGCATGTGCAATCACTCATTTCAATACATGATGGTCTGGAAGACAGCGATATCGAAAATATAAGATTGAAGAGCTCTTCAGAAAGCGAGAGCAATAGTCATGTATCATATCGCAACGATATAGATGAGAATGCCGATGAGTTAACGTATCTTAATGGGACAACTCTATCAGAATTTAATCCTCATCAATATGCGTCAAGGATGTCGACAGTTAGTTTTGAAAAAAATTGTTTAAAGATCCCATCTAGGCGACAGAAACGGAGGAGACTTGATTGTTTTCAATCAATCTCAACTATACGCAAAGCATCAGCAAAAAATCAAACAGGGACTTTTCGAAGAACTAATTCGCTGGATCGAAAAGATAATAAGAGAGTTGGTAAAGGTCATTTGCCGCATATTGCGGTATCACGTCTTGATTTAGAGTTAGATCCGACTTTGCAGGGCCTCGAAGAAGATGCCTCAGTACTTGACTCTCGTCAACATAAAGGCAAGGTCTATGGAATGGTTGTAGATGATGTAGCTGTCGATCACTCGGGGTTTCATGATTTATCGGATGAAGGAGGATCTATCTCCGCTCAATGTAGTCTGTCAAAAGATTACAAACTGGAAGATTTTCTCCACGGCAGCGTTGAAGTAAATGAAGGTAATATTTTGCCAGAAAACAAGATTGTTGATGAAATGCAGAAGTTTTTGGAAAAGAATCATTTTAATGAAGATGAAGATTCTTGCTCAGTGAGTGGTAACGAATTTCACTTAACGCATGAAGAAACCTTCAATATAACTCTTTCAAGAAGGAGGAGATCTTTAAAGTCAAATATTCGTCAAGGTGCTCATGCAGGGTCGGAAACGATTGGTGGAGAAGGTTCAAATGCTAACGGAGAAAGCGTCAACGATATAAGCTCAATATTTAATATGTCCACGAATGATATACCTGATGCGATAGCCAAATTAATTGAGGTCGAAATCGATGATGAAGATGATGAATATTCTCCTTCTTCAGATGAAATATCTTCTCGATCTATGGTTCGCACGCTTATTCTGGAACTATCTGAATCCTTTCCAGTATTGTCTGAGCGGTGCAGCTCTATTTTGATGTGTCTGGAAAAAGAATGTTCAGTTTGGGCGAATACTTTTCCCGAAAGTATCATTTGTCTCTTAATGAACGAGACATCATTACTTCTTTCAAGAACTATGAATGATACGAGCATATTGAAAATGATTTACGAAAATCATGCAAATACTGTAGTTTATTTGCAGACCCTATGGTTTGCATTGGGACTCAAAGGCTTAAAATGGAAATTTGATTTGAAGAAACTGCCTGGGATAAGCACATTTTCCAAGATAATTTTTCTAGAACGTGGACTTGTTGATGCAGCAATTTGTCAAATTGTAGATGTTTTATATTCCCAAATTTGTAAAGAAGCGTGGGCAAGTAATGTAAACATTTCGAGTGCCGTGCTTGTGGAATTGTTTCGGATTATGGTTAGACTCGCAAATATTTGCCATATGGACAATCTTGGTAGAAATGCTCCAGTAATAGAAACGCTTTCAAGAATTTTACTTGAAAATTTCAGCTGCCAAAAGTGGTACTCACGTGGAAATCAAATCTACGTTTCATCCATTGATCCTCATTCTTCTAAGGAATTCTGTTTGACAGGAGAATGGCCTAAATCTGAAGACGGTGAGTTTATTCTTTGTCAATCGTTGCTTGTTTGGTTTTATCTCACTTTCTTTGAACTTTCGTTCAAGTGCGTCTCGAAAAATTTGGAAGTTCTATCCCGAGAATGGAAATAAATTGTGTTTGGAAATTGATAACAATTTTTGCTTCTTGTCGAAAACTTGCTTGTACTCATGAAAGATTTGAGAGCCATTCAAGATGTACCTTGAAAATTTTAGACAAGCTTTTTTATGCCAAAACGGGTTCACTTGTTGATGCTTTACCTGATGATAAATCGCTGTCAAATCCTTGTTCGTCGCAGCTCCTTGCTGCCAACGATGAGATAATCTCGCTTCGTAATCTTGTTCAAACTAGACTATTCGATCCCCGCAGTGACAAGTTCGTGTCCAGAGTGATTACTAGTGCAACTTTAATGGATTGCAATTTGCCTGATCCCATTAGCATTAGTGACACAGATAGAAATGACTTGAGCATTCTTAAAAAGGTATGGAAGTCTGGTAATATTTCCATAGGAAGAGAATTCTGCGACATTTTGAGCAAGTTTGAGGAAAATCCAAATGGAAAGATAGGATCGCAGGTGCCTGTATCAAGCTTATTAAACAATTGTTGTTCGCTAATCTACAATTGGATATTGAAATCAGGCAATGGAATAGCGCGCTGGATGCGAATGTCGGATACATTTTCGAAGCTAGTAGATAATCTCGTTTACTCTTCTGAGACAAAAACATTGATAAACGAAGAAATCGTGAATAAAGATGACACTTTCGGAAACGCCTTTGCCTTTCATGAAAATCGAGATTCATCTACATCGACGATGAAATATAAATATAGCGCAGCTTTCATATTCTTGACAATCGGGTTGACAAAAAATCAAAACAAAAGATTATCTGCAGTTTCTGATTCTTTTGAAGTAAATCGAACATTCCTCAAAAAGGTATGTATCTCGAGAGCATTCAATTCGTTCATAGTTATTTCTAATATTTTGTTGTATTACTACAAGATATGGTCCCTCTTATCAAACGACGAACTCGAACGAACACGAAAGTCCGTATCCGAAGGATGTTTACGTATTGAGAAAATCAAATCAGATTGGCAGAGCTTACGTGCTTTACTGGAATCTTCGAAAGTGTTGACGTCTTTGACTTCAGTACTTTTCAAAAGCGAAATCAATCTAAATGACTTTTTATTTGCATTTTCATGCATTATTGCATGCTTGTTCCATGGCATTGTTATTCTAAAGGAGGTCAATTACTATGAAAGTGGAACGTTCGTGGGTTTTTGGTCAAAAAAGCGAAGTAGCTTTCCGAATGGTGTGGAAACTGTTAGAATTCTAACAAGGATTAATGTGCTTTTATGCCAAATAATGTCTCTTTTTTTGGAATATATATGCAACCGTGATGAAGAGTGCCAAAGAATAAGATCGAACCATGCTTTTAGTAAGGTTTTATGTTCACTTTTTTATGCCGGTGATGTTATGTTAAGGGCTTGTTTGGGTTGCATTGAATTGGGTGAGGCAGGAGATGCTGTAGTACTTTCTACTTTGATGACAATACGTCACTCTATCTCGTTGACAAAATTTCAAGATGCAAAAAATAGACTCAATACTAATGATGGAGTCCCAATTGACACCGTTCAGAGTAAAGATGATGACTTTAATGCCGAATATGAATTAGAGGATGATATAATGATGAGTATTGACGTGGATCAGCTTATTGCCCAGCGAGATGAAATGAGCAAGGTTCAATCTTTCACAGAATCGCAAAGGATTATTTGTGAATCGCAAAGGATTATTGCGATTGAAAGTTTATGGGAAAGTCTTGTTTCAGTACTCACGAAGGCGAGGCCATCCACTCGCTTTGCTGTTCGAGATTTCATTGGAGCAACGGGGGAAAATTTATCAAGCAGCGGCATATCATTAGTGAGCCAACACAGTGAAAAAATTGTATTTGTTCTTGCTCTGCTTGTTCCGCTAGTCAAAGATAAGATTGGCCGCCGCGTTGATGTAATGTTTAACCCACAAAGGATGACAACTTCATTTCAAGATATTCAATACATGAAGTTACTCGGAGAATGCTTCTGCGTGGAAGTCTGCGAGCTTTCTCAGGGTGTCAATTTTCATTTATATGAAGATGTTCTGTTACGTAATCAAGTTGCTCTGTTAGAAAATTTCTTTGAAGCTTTATGCGACTCAAGTGTCCTTCATTTTTATCCAAGTTGCGACTACAGCCTGATACAGGAATCTGGCGGTTGCATGACCAAAAATCGTGACAAAATAAGTGAGGCTTTAAATTTTATCTACAGATCCGGTGCCCAAATGCACCCTGATATTTTTGGTGAGGCACTAACGAAAGAAAATAAGAAGAAAGACGGTCAAGAGGGGTTCCTGTTGCTTTGTCGTCGTTTATGGACTTTCGCTTCAAATGTAGGGAAAATTTTGAGGAAGTGTACCGGACCAGGAGATTCCACTGAGACCATTTCGCTTTCGGATATTCTCATCCGACTTTCATCGATTCAATGGAACAGAGAATTTTCATTAATGCCGTATGCATCTATTGAAGTAGAATGTTTGAGAAGATTGCGGATGATCGTGTCGGTGATTGAGCTATTGAATTATTCTAATCATCAACAAAATTCGATAATTGTGCGTTGCATCGCAACGTGCATTAGAGCAACTGTAGAACACTTGCAATATGTTTCCGAAGCATTTAATTATTATGATCGAACATCGAATCAACGAAAATCTAAATTCCGGGTCATGCAAAATCTGTACTCGTGTATGAGTGCTGCTATCACTATTGTCCTCCTGCGAAAAGATAGCTTACACAGATGCAATTCACACGATCTTCGCAAACAAATTAATTTCTTGAAGAACTCGTTGATGTATCCAAGTTTATCTTTCACTTTGAAATTGAAGCAATCTTTGCTGAAAGAGGGTTTCAACGTTGATGATTTCTCAAATTCTAGTATAGAGTCCAGCTCAAGAGACATCAACGAAGACATGTGGTCTAGCTTTATTGGACATTTGCGAGAGATTTTTTTTAATTTACATTATTTGGATACTACGAGTGAATCAAGTGAGATCGTTGCATTCCTAACAGCAAGTGTAAGCTCGAAGCGAACAGCAGATAAGATTGGCAAATGTTTGTCGTTTACTTTCGACAAAGATTTTAAGCCATCGCATTGGCAAAACTACGTGGAGATAATAGTAAGAAATGGAGAAAGAGAATTTGAAAAGGAGAGGATTATACGTATCCGCGAGTTTTTGTTTGATAGTTTCCTAATGAAAACATTATACTCAGATAAGTTAAAAGTGGAAACTCACATCAATTTGATGAGCTTACTCCTTGGCTTTATTTCAACGTCTTCCTCCCTTGAGCAAAAATTTGTTTTCAGATGCTTAAAGGCTATCTTCTACTCTCTTCGCAAGTCGCTATCAGAGTGTCCAGTAAATGACTCACTTTTAACTTTATCTTTTAAAGCAGCAAATAAGGTTTTCCAAGTCCGTTCCAACGTAAGTTCTCGGGAATCTTTATTAGAGAAAAGCTTAAAGCAATGTCGTTACGAATCTAGTGCGATTGATATGAAAACGAAATACGTCTGCTCTTTCGTGAAGAATTTTGCTCAACTCATTTATGAAGTCGGTATAATCTTACTCAGGAAGGGGGATGCAATAGATTTTGTAGAGGATTTAACTTCGACGTCATCTCCAGGAGGCGAAAAAAATATTCAACCGAAATTTAAGTCAGTTGTGATGAGGTTCAATGAGCTGATAACTCAAGAGCAAAACCCAATGTTGACAGATCTATTTTCGGCGCAAAGCACGTTATCAGTAGGGAAGTCCCGAGCTCTTCATTTGAATAGGTACAAAAAGAATTTACCTGAACCCACTCAATTCATATCTGCCATACGTGACTGTCGTTCATGGTCAATGACTGATCCCCAAGCACTAGTATCGCTGAAAAGGATTGAAGCTCAACTTATTGAGACTAACATTATTGAATCGTAATCACCAAAAATTCGGCTACATTAGGAAAATGATTGGAGATAGTCAAATTGCCAGGACAAATTGATGCATCTCATTGTCAACTGTGTATATTCTGAAAACGCATCATTTTGATTTTGATTAAGCATTTGCAAATTTGCTTGATGTACGTTGTTTGGAGCCGAAAACCACGCAGATCAGACAACTCGCCATTCATGTGTCAAAGATCTCCAAATTACCTCGAATGGTTTGGACGTATGCACTGGAATAAAAAGGTGGTGTTTGTACAGTGAAAGGTTTAGTTTTGTGTGTCACCACTTTCCTTAGTTGTATAATCTATTTTTATCATTCGATGTCAATTCAATTAATGCAATAAAGAAAAAGGTCGATAGTTTGTTTCTCTTTGATAATTGTACACGCTAAATTGATGTACGAAGAAATAATCAAAAAAGGGATGAAGTCTCTGTAGAATTCGCTGCTCCTTTCACCTTCTCTATTCTAATAATCGTGGCCGTTTCTTATGGATAAGTATGGGCCATATTCCAATTCAAGAAATTTGAAGTAATCGATCATAATAACTTCAGGCAATAACACTGCTGGTATACCATAGCTGAAAATTAATTTGAGAAGTAAACTTATGTGAGGTGAAACGTATCCTTTCAGATACAAATATCAGCATTGATGGTTTTATGCTGATTGCAGCATGACATCAAAAGAATGGGGGCATTTTACGAGTTCCATAATTAGCGGATGCTGAATAAACACGATGAATGCGAATACCTTCTTCAGTCAACCTTCGATGCAACGATTTCAATACAAAAATAAAATGACTTCGCATGTCCATCAAAGTGACCAAGTTTTGTGATGCATTTTGGACAGCAAATTCGCCTATCATGCGAAAGAAGCGATAGTTCGAGTTGAGGTCGTGCCCACTCTATTGGTTCTATTTGATATATTGACTTATCCGACCCGTATGATATATAAGGGTCTTCGAGACGTTTAGCCACTGAACTGCTCCACATTGAACCATGTTTAAAGCTCTGCCCAATCGTACTTTCTCTCCAAATATCACTACTTGGAAGTTTCTTTATCTGGTTTTCCTTAAATTCTTCGATGATATTACATTGAAGAAAAAGCTCTACTCTACATTTCCTGCACCGGAAAATCTTTTCGCCCGATGGAAGATCCCTTAAATCAAAGGGAGAATGAAAGAAAGTAAACGATGTTGACACTTTAGCCCGAGATGCCCGATAGTATGCATGTGGTCTGCTTTTTATTAAGAAAACTGAATCATCTTCCTTCTTCCAATAGCGGGCAATAAGCATTCTCCGATATATTTCAAGTTGTCTCATGAACCCTGGATTTATTGCCATTGATTTTCGTCGTTTGATTAGAAAGTCATAGCATTCATGTAAAAGATGATCCGAAAAAAGACGCACATCTTCCACTGTATCCGATGACAATAACGACAGCCGATGCGCCATAAGATAGGCAATACACACCGAACAGCTCCTACTTTGCCCATACGTACAATGCAACAATACGCAACCAGAGGAAGTGGCCAGTCTCGAAGGAGAAAATGAATACTTTTGTCCATCCAGCGAAGAATCTAAACAGTCATTACCACTACCACAGTCAGACTGACTTTCGTTCATTCCAAATTTATTCTGAATCGCTCGTCGAATAAATGCAACTGACCTGGGCAAATATCGTAATATATTAGCAGAGGGTTCATCGTCCAAATCCGGTAAATACAAATAAGATATTTTCGCATCAACATCAACCGTCGCGGCATGTTCGAAGCCACAGGCGACGATATGAGTGACATTCAACTGTTTGAGCAGTCGAGAGTTCGCAGCCGTTTGATAATCTCCAACAATGAGCGATCGATCATCTGTCACGTAATCATAGCATGCACTCATATCTCTGCAGCATCCGAATCAGCATCCGTCAGAGTTTCAGAAAAGTATTCAGGATAGTAACCTTCGTTACGGTGATCTAATTTGTTCGCTAATACTTATATGTAGAACAATCGTTTCACGAACAAGAAGAGGGGGGGGGGAGGATTTTGGAGTACCTCTTGTAGAACATAATGCTTATTTTTTATGATTGTGTTGTGAGAGTTGTGTCTTCATTCATGTTTCATGTTGAGCTCGAAAGGTTCAATGTACACCCCTGCTTACTTGCGTAGATTTCTACGAGGTTAAGTCTCATCGGAATCGGAAATCGGAAATAGAAATAGTACCGATGTACCGGTACGCACACACACACACACATACACATACATATACATATACACATACACATACACATGTGACTTTTGACGTCTTCAATAAAAGAGTTTAGAGTTTTGATCTCTTTTTACCACTCAAATCTCTAGAGAGAGGCATCTACTCCTCCGCATCCGATACATTTATGTATATGATTATGGTCGTTGTAAGGTAGCAGTGTAGATGAGGCTGTCCAATCACCACTTCCTTCGCCGCACCCGTCGATCGTTCAGGTGTAAATCCTCCTCGATTATCAAAGCAGTCAATGCAGCCGTCATCTTAGCCTTCGTGATCTTCCTCTATGAATTCGGTGCCTTTAAGGCATCAGTGAGAGTGGAAAATGAAAGTGATGGTCAGGTAGACCAGTTGACTTTGAGTGAAGGTCAGAAGATTGATTTGGATGTGGATCTTAAAAAGGGTGCAGAAAAGTTCGGGGAGAACGTGCCTACCAAAACTAAATCTACATATTCTATACGAGATACTTCATCTAATGGAGAAAAAGCTTCAAAATCAATTCTAATAGAAAAAGATATACCGACTACACCCAATGCTCCTGATACACCAAAAGAACCACCCAAGCAACTCGAGAAGTGGCAAGAGTACGCGGCCAAAGAAAACATTGGACCGTTCGAACATTATGAAGGAGTAGTCATGGTGACCAAAGTATTATGGCCGAAAGATATTCCATTACTTAAACAAATGATTTGTCTCTTCAACGCAGCCTACAATCATCGCGCCGGATATTATGATATCGTTGTCTTCACGACCATGTCATGGACACAAGAACAAATTGATGAGTTGGCCGCAATCGCTGCTCCCGCAACGTTGAAGGTGGTAAAGGATTCACCTGATTTAGACAAGGTATTGGCGGCTATGAAGAAAGAAGAGGTGAATTTCTTAAAGGATCGATGTGGATGTGCCAGGAATGAAACATTAACTTGGTTTCATGTTTGTCGTGAGGAAGGATACGGGAGCGTGGCGAATTTGGGTTATGCTTGGCAAGCAGTATTTCGTGCCTATCATCTTTGGATGGAGGAAGTATTGAGGCCTTACAAATACATGATATGGCTGGATTCCGATTCGTTACCTACTAAATCATGGGAACGTGATCCAATGAAATACATGATTGAAAAGGATTTGGTGTTGGCCTATGATAAATTCTATTTCGGAAGAACGCGTGGAGATCAGTTGTCGGAAAAGTTAAATTTAGCGTACAATCGTACCGTATGTTACGTGGCTGAAACAGAATTTGGATACTTGAAAACAAAGACATGTTCAGATGGACGGGCCCATATTGTACAAGTTGGTGGGTTTATGCACATTACCAATCTATACTTTTACAGATCACCATCCGCACTCAACCTTAACAAAATTATTACATCCTACAAAACACCGAGATTCAGTCGACAGTGGGATGATCAATTAGCTGTGACAGCGCCTGCTGTTATTGAATATCCTGAACGATCTTGGAATATAGCAAAGTTGATGAACACCACTCTTGACATACATCATAATGGTCATCTGGATGGTGGACGAACAAATCCACACGGGGAGGATTACAGGATGTTTTGGATAAAGTATGGGAGGAAGAATTGGGATGTTGGACGTGAGATGTGTAATCGTGTCGTTAGAGAGAAAGGTTAGACAATTTCGATGATATGTTACAAGTAGATGAAAAGGGTAAAAGTTAAGGGCTATATGTACACTTCTACTGCTTTATCGTTGTATGATCACAACCATGAGAAAGAGCCTACGTAAGGAACCTTCCTAAAATATAGCAGTAAATGGAAATGATGAAGTAAAGGTGATGTAAAGTTCTCAGTAGTCACTATCAGGACGCTGTAACCAACGCGTTACTTAGTAATGTTGATTGTCACCACAACCAGATGCATGGAGACTAGATCAGTATTTGACATCAGCTGGATCCGACCTCCTATCAATTCAGGCATCAACTACGCTTTTTATGTATATTTACTCTTAAAAAAGATTTTATGGCGCGGATTGTACTTATAAGTTCTTTGTGCAATGAATGTATCAATGCTCATTCGAGCATTTATGAATCCATTACTGATTGGATCACTCGAACAAAACCTATCGGCACTTCAGCATTTCAACCACCAAAATACATATACCTGTATATGTAATTTCGAATTCACGTCAAGTGAATCAGCATCATTCATTGCTCCATACATTATCAATCGTAAGTTAACTTTGGGAAAAAGTGAAATGTCAAGTTCTATACATCTAAATAGTAGTAATTGTCGAATGTTATTTATCATTTCGTTGGTATTGGCTCAGAATTTGTCTAGTGCCTATTATTTCTACAACCGCATATAACTGAAAATCTCTGTACTTAATGTCAAAGTTAACTTTAGGCTGATAGTTTACAAGGGTTTCTACGCCGTTGTCGAAACTTGTTGTGAAATTTTGTTTCGAAAACCATAAGTCGCTGCACGATGTACATAGTATACACAAGAAAGTTTGAGCATGTGATATAAAGAATTGCTGAATTTGGAAGGGAAAAACATACTACGCGAAAACTGAGCATATCCAATTTAATCGATGGAAAATAATAGGCCGCTTTCTTTGGATTCTCAAAACTGTATGATCCCAAATTATCCTACATTGTGTCCATCGCACCGGACACGCCTCTGAAAGGCGCGGGGTAGGAAAATTAATTTATGATTTATAATTGCATGTCTAAAAAAATTGCAAAATTGAGGTCTATTGACATTTGAACTGAATGTTCCAAAGAACAGTTTAGAAGAAGTACCGGTAGGAAGTCTTGTGTCTTTTGTATCTTCTTTGCGATTATGATTTCTAAATTCGGGAAAGTCACTAAAGTCACACCCGGTCGGATTCGAATTTTTAGGCGATGAAACAGGCAGTAATTCTTTTAAGTAGACATCGTGTGAAAGTATTTGTTTGTCTGTTTGTCTTCTTGAAAATTGAAAGGAAAGTATCCCATTCCAAATTTCCCGATCGCTCAAGATGATGAAGCTGACAGTAATTTCATTTAAGAAGACTACTTGCTAATTCACGCAATTTGTGTGTCTTCTTCAAGAAAATGAATCAGTCATTACAGTCGAGAGTGTCACAATTCACAATTGCGCGCATTCGAAATTTTCCGATCGCTCAAGACGATGAAACAGACAATATTTCATATAAGAAGACTTTGTAATTTGTCGAAAGATTTAGCCCGAGCCTTTAGTTAAAATCATATTAGGGACATGCTGCCCTCCTGATGTTGACAGCTTATAAACATGTGTTAACTATGATATTTATTTCGCGCGAAATCAAAACTTACAAAGTACTGCATATGTGATATGTGTATCGTGAAAAGTGACTTAATCTATCATCACAATTACAGAAAATTTTAATGGGAAAGGACGATACCATCCAAAAAGCTCTCAACAGACGCACAACACGAGAAAAGTGGACAAGGGACACATGCATTTCATTTCAGACTGTAACTGAAATTAAATCATGAATTTAAAGTCGAGAAGGAGTAAAGGCGAACGGAGAAAAAAGGGTTCAGCGGTTGCGCACCAACACCACAGGTCAAACACGGCTTTGGGAGTGGGCACCTTCTCTCGGGAAAATGAACCTGAGTTCAACGTCCCTCACATAGCATTGCTTCATACAATATCCGAGGAGGACTCTGCCTTTCTTCAGTACAATAGCTGTGTTGAATTTACATTTGAAGGACAGGGTAGAAGTTCGAGCCGTAAGTTTATCTAATTTAGCTATTTTCTATTCTTGTCAAATAATTTGAAGAAAAATATTCATGATACTGATTGGTTCTTTGGGATGCTTAGGGAAATTGCGGATGTTGAATCAAATCTTTGAGAAAATGGCCGATAAGATATCAGGAGGCATACGTGAAGATACACTCATTGATTTAATGCCTCAGGGGTCATGTGGGAAGTTCGGTTTGAACGAAAAAGCACTTGAGAAGCCAGGATGTCAGCATCGATATCTTTCCCGTGGCACATTCTTAGCAATGTATTCGAACGAGTCTGCATCATTCATATTTTCAATGGCTCAAAATATGCGAATCAAGAGGGGTATGAAGAGGGGTAAAACAAAATCGAAACGAGGAGATACTTTACCTTTGGAGTTGGAAAAGTCTCTATCCAAGGAGCACCGCAAAAGTAAGAAATCATTGAAGGATAAGGAAATGAAGAGGAAATCTAGCAAAAAGAAAAAAGAGAAGAAGTCCACGTCGATACGGAAGAGGCTTTCCATGGTTCAAGAGAAGGGAGAATCATCTTGCGAAGATGCAAATAATGAGTCTTTTCACGAACACTCATGTAATGTAAAAGGATCATACATCGAGGGTAAATCTGCAGCTGCTGACGGTCAACAACCGAAAAATGAAGGCGAGTGCGTTTTTCTTGCAAGCGTTACGAGTGCCTTAAGGGGGCTGTTTCGTGGTGGAAGTGCAGTGGTTCCCTTAGCAGTGGAGTCTGAGAGTGTCACATCAAGTCGAGCTTTTTATGTTTAAAGTTTTTAAGTCGTGCGTTGGTTCGCGACGCAATGGAACATAAATGAGCTTTCAAAAGTATAATAACCAATATTTCATAAAAGGGATTTTTTTTGAATTGAAATGTGATTTATGAAAAGTGGTCATACAAGGGATCGAGTGAAGTAGTAAGGAAGATGGTAGAAAACGACATGGGTTGGTGCTCACGCTTCATTTGATGACAGCGTCATCATTCGCAAACAGCCTACGAGAATGAAGAAAGAGTAGAGCCATACACAACTCACATATACTCGTAGTTTATACGTAGTCTACTTCTCTAATATCAAGTCTTTCTTTCATTCGCTTGGTAAAGAAGAAACGTTACTTGTTCGTGACTTCTTCCTCATGGTGTTGTCGATGGCTCGAGATACAATTTTGATGACACAGGTCGAAGAATCACTACTTGAGATGGAAGAATCATCAGAATTGTCACTGCTATCAATGGATGATTCATTGGAACTTTCAGCTGACTTCATAAGCTCTTTCACATAAGCAATTCTAGTCTCGAGTGTACCTGATTTGGAATTTTTTTGTGTGAACTGTAGTTTGTCATGATCGTAATCATTAGCGTCCAACCTTTCGGTGTTCTTCATTTGACTTTCGTTAAAGCGTCTAGATGATTCTAGTGATGGCTCTGAAGAGAAGCAGTCTATTGTTTCTATGCTAGACTGATTTGCTCTACGCGAAATGTTATGTTCATCGATTTCAGTGAAGGGGCATGGCTCTATCTTTTCACTATCGCAGCATCTTTGTGAACTTTCATGGTGATGTTGACCTTCGATAAAATCGCTCTCTCCGGAACAGTCGGCCTCCTTGTCTTTCTCTGTCATGTTATTCTCACCATCTTTCGTAAATATATCTTTATCAGTTGTGATTATTGAAGTTTCCATTTGACGTTTAGCAGTCTCGTTCCGAGCATTTTGGACTAACTCAATTCTTTCATCATTTCTCTTTTCATTCAAATGCCGTCTTCTTGTCGATGGATTATGTCGAACCTCCTCTATCAATTCAATCATCAACGCATCACTATCGTCTGCCCCTATCCAAAACAAGTTTTAGAAATATTATTATGATTATAACCGCTTTGGATTTAAATGTCCTTACCATCTTTAGTCGCTTGACTGTAATAGTTTTTTCCTTTTTCCTTTTCGTGGTCATTCTTTGGAGTACTTTCGACCACTTTACCTTGCATTGTTCCTAAAGATTCCGTAATGTTTCTTGTAGAAGATCTGCAACCAGTCGAATGTACAAGCTTACATGGCAAGGTTGGATGGTCGGTACTATTCTCGAAATGAAGTGCATCTAGTGAAAGTAGATGATCTATCATTTTCAGCACGTTTGGGTCCTCGGAAATAAATTTGCATCGAATATCCTCAAGGTAACTCCGTTGTGCACTCTCACTTAACTTTCCTATGCTTTGCTTTAAAAGGACCAAATGTTTTGCTAAATCATCAACAACTTTCTGCGCAGTTACTCTTGCTCCAAGTAGATCTACGTTTGGCCCCTTGCACAGAATTTCATCGGGTAACTTCTCATTGACTTCTAGTCTCAAATCGCGAGCCTGTTAAAGGAAACGAAATGAACTGACGAGTAATACTTCAATTATCCACAGTGTTACTTACTTCTTTTATCACTTCTACAGGCCATCCACACGAACTTGTCATTTCGACGCCGTAGTCAGCTGACTCTCTGCAAGGCCCGGGCATTACTTTATGAGTATATGTGACCTCGTTGCCTGAAGATTGGTCAGCAATTGAACGAAGATGTTGGTTCTGGACATTCATGTAAACATCGGACAACCGTGTAATTTGCGGATAATGGGTTACAAAGAGAGTAATAGCTCGTTTCACCAGGAGAAATTCCGATATTGCCCACGCTATTGCAACGCCATCCTCATTGCTTGTTGCCCTACCAAGCTCATCAATAATGACTAAAGAACGATCTGTACAGCGATTACATATGAACGCCGACTCTTTCATTTCCAACATGAAAGTAGAGATATTGTGTTCTTGATCGTCATAAGTACCAATCCTTGTACATAGCCGATCACGTATCTTTTTGACATGGATCAAAAATTTTATTTCTAGAAATGAGATGTAGACATAAAAATAATGTCATTGACACATCGGATCCTTACCGGAATGAAGGCTTCTTCCGCAGGAACATAACTTCCACATTGTGCCAATACCACTATAATTGCGACTTGTTTCAAATAAGTACTTTTACCGCTCCCATTTATTCCCGTAATAACAACAAAGTTCTGAAAAGGTGCCGCGTAAGTATCATTTGGAATGAAAGGTCTTGTGTTTAAGCCACAACTATTCGCATCTATTGCCAAACGCCCCCCTCTTATAGCAAGTACGTCATCTTCTTCTGTGATATGAGGACGACACCATCGTTCTTTGCTACTCACAACATTGTCAGCAAAACCGTGCAGCATGTCCAGTAGTGCTATCGCATCACTTAGTGAAGCAAGGGCATCGTAGTACTCTCTTGTCATTTCCATCACTTCTTGGACCCGTTCGTGCGTCATGAGAAGCATATCTTGTACATTTTCCTGAGCTCTCGCATTTAAGCTGTGTACCTCTTCCGTAGTACAATGAACGAATCGACCGCTCTTAACTGGCTGAATAAAAATGTTTGGCAAATTATGGGCAAATGATGCAGGGATAGATAAATAATAACCGCGAGCAGCTGTCTCCTTCACTGCAACAGTTATATTGTGCTTTTCCGCGTAGGAGTCTGCCAAGCGATAAATATCGTCAACGTTTGCAAGGAAAGCTTTCCTTACCACATCAAGCATTCCGTCAGTACTCGGTTTCAAAGCAAAACATTCTTGATGGCGCATGGCATGTGCCTGGTAATAAGGTCGTGTGAATAAATGAGTCGAGCCACGATGAAATCTGACTTACATTTCGAGAGAAAGCCGTAGACTCAGTAAAGATCGCTTGTACACATTCGAGAATATGGGCCAAACACGGTTGTTGCATGGTAATGAGTATCGCTCGTAATAATTGGTCTCTTGAATTTTCGTTGATTGCGGTCTCTTGATCATTCAAGCTACAACTCTGACTTTCAGCATCTTTGTCTTGCATGTATGGACTACCCCGTGAAGGTGACAAGTGATCAATATTTTCACAATTATTACAAGAAAGATAGTCAACGAGTACTTGTGCAAACGAAGGTATAGCAGCTAAGATACTTTTAATGCAAACCAACGCAGAGATTCCTTTACTAGCAATACGTGGTGTTACTGTTACGGTAGATATGCCTCGGGGAGAAATCGCCAGGAAGGACAGCATCTTATCAAATTCGGGTAATGATTCCAAATGTTCCAAGATGTTGTAAAATAAATCTTCCTTTTCAACAAGAGCCGTCACCAACTCAAGTCTTCCTACACCAGAAAAATTAATGATTCAAGAAAGACCATCGAAATAAGTATAGTCATACATACCATTAATTGTACTGAGTCCGGTAGGTGGCGCCATTAAATTTGTTCGAAGAAGCCTCGATCCAACATTCGTTTTCGTGTAGTCGATAGTTCCTAAGAGAGAATCACGCTGTTTCCCTGTTCGTGCATTGGCAAGGAGTTCAAGATTCAGTAACGAGCTCCTGTCAATTGTCATACGTCCCCGACCACCTGAATTAATGTTCAAAAGCAAAGTTCCTTTCACAAATGATGAACCGAGACAATGTTGTGTATAGTGGAGGACGGCGTAGGATGATGCGAGTATAATATATTCTTCAACCACCGATGCATCGTAAGTTCCTTCTCGCGACACTTTAAGCAATAAGTCTGCACCGCGTGTCTGATCAAAATATATTCTGGGTAAAAGTTTAATGACAGTTGATGACATACATTCACCTCCGGTGCCAATATCAAGATCTTTACTGAACGATTTCCCAGGTGTAGCACATGACAAATCATCCATCGCATGATTATTGCGATCCACGTCAACATTTCCAACTTTTCCCGAAAATAGGTTAGTTACTTTTTGGGCAAGTTTCGAATTTTGACGACCTTCATTGAGCAGCACCTCATGTGGTTGTAAAAGCTCCAAATAGGCAATCGTTTCAGCATATGTCTGTCCATTTGCCTGTTTCGTAACACAAAGTTCTACGGGAGCACTTGCATCCATGGAGGCCACGCACGTTTCTCTTGCTAGATTTTCCGAAATGGCACAAACGATATGCATGCTGCTACTTCTTTTCCCACGCTCTTTGCAATTCCTCCGTATCGTCGCTGGTGTGATACCTCCGAGTGAGACAGGCCCCGCTGCTCCTCGACGACAACGACGACCACGCCCACTTACTTTTGCCGACGAAAACGAAAAAGGCGTCGAAGCAGCAGGCATACGAGCTCCTACAGTCGGAGTCGTAAAAACAAGCGCATCTTCTTCTGGTGTGGAGGAAAGCGCATAGCCACTTCGCCCTCCACAGCGATTCACGCGGGCTTCGAGATCAAGCGGTATGTCCTTTCTGTTGATACGAGCTCCTACAGTGGGAGTCGTAAAAACAAGCGCATCTTCTTCTGGTGTGGAGGAAAGCGCATAGCCACTTCGCCCTCCACAGCGATTCACGCGGGCTTCGAGATCAAGCGGTATGTCCTTTCTGTTGATACGAGCTCGCTTATTGGATTTCCTCGCATGATGACGTGAAGCGCTCATGATCAAATGAGACCCTCGTATATTTGAATAAGTTATCTGAGTGGATGAGTATCAGTATCCGTGACTCAAATCTACAGCTATCCACACATGGAAATTTGAGGGATTGGATTCCGTCGTTTTTTTTTCGAATATTCCTGAAAAGAGTAGATTAGCTAGAGAGCGTTATAATACTTACCCACCTGCTATGTTATTACAATTTCGTCATCGAGTTATAATAAAAGATATAGATATGTAATACCAACCTGATAAAGATAGAGAAGGTTCAAAAGGAAATTTTAAATTTGATATCTGCATCATCAATCATCGTCATCGTGCTTCCTTTTTTCCATATCAGCTTTTGAAATAGAGGATCCAACCATAAGCGTTCGCATTTTAAGCTAAGCCGTTAAATATTCTCTGACGACGACGACACCAACACTGTCAACTGCAACTGCAAACTGCATGAAAGCCTCACATTCAGAAAGAGTAAAGAGTCTCTCAAATAACTACAACATCTTTTACAAGACTTTCCCTTCGGGATGCATTAAGAAGTATTCAATAGTTAACTAATTCGCAATTTTCGAAGGATCTCTAGAAAAGATACGAGCAAAGGACATCATCGAGATTTTTTGACTTACCTTCCGTTTTAGGAGGAGGGGATCTTTTAACTTGAACTAACTTTCTATTCCAATTTGCTTTTGGAACCATGACCATTCCACGTCGTAAAAGTACTCTTATTGTCAAGATAATTTCGATAACTGATTTGAATATTGGACGACGAGGTCTGTTTCGGTCAAGGAATGCTGATTTTAAGGACCTTTCATTGGCAGTCGCGACTTCAGTAGTGAACGAGCAACCCTCATCTTTGCAAGAACAGAAAGAGGATGGTGAATCTAGGAAATTGGCAACCAATCATCGTCGGAGAAAAATTCAGCCATGGCGTGATGGCGAGATAGCTTATCCATCCTTGCCACTAGATGAGCTAGGGAGCTGTGAGCTAGAAGATGGACGATGTACTTTCACATTTGAGCAAGAAATAGATGAAGGAGATGGCGATGTAGGTGTTGCACTGGATATTGCCATTGTTCGGAATTTGAAAGAAGTGAGCGGTAAAGTTCAGGCATCTTCACACGAGGAAGTTATCTGTTCTAGCAGAATTAATATCGACGTAAGGCCAGGGGATGATGTGGATAAATCTTCAACAATTGAGATGGATTTTTTGTTACATGATGGGTTTTCAGATAGATCATCAAATGCGTTTGGAACTATCCCAGAACAAGACGAGCATATTCAAGATAAGAAGTTTAAGGTTGCTGGAAGGCTGAAACTCAATTATTATTATTTTTTACAAGAAGATGTGAAACGAGAGGAATCGCCAGTCCTATGCTCACCGAGACGAGTGAGCTTCGCTCAAAATTCATCACCGTACATAGTTCCATCGTTACAAGTTCGACAAGTCCAAACTCAATCTACATTTTCATTGAAGTTCAAGCCCATATTCACTTTCATAGGATTCCTTGGGGTTTTCGTTTTTGCACTTACCGTCGCTCTGGATGTAGCGATGTCTCCGGGCAATATTTCGCTGCTTACGTTACGTCAAAAATATTCTATCATAGATTTTACCGCATCATCATTGGAATCGTATCTTGGTGATGAGCAAATAAATAATCTTTTTCACCAAAAAATAGTGTTTGTGGAAAATCAAGCGCGTTCGGCCTGCGCTTTACTACGAAATTATTTTTCACAGGACAAAATAAATATTGTGAAAGTTGATGAAAATTCAAAACTGCACATTGAGCTAGGACTATCTTTATTAGAATCTGATCCAAGTGGTGCAGAGACTGTTTGCTCATTATATCCAAATGATATCGCTTCTCGGTCATGTGCCGCCGAAGCTCGTCTGAAACTTTACACAAAAGCACTCACTTCGCCACTAACTGTCGACACACAACGACTCAATTTGGCGCACGAAGAATTTTATCAATTGGTAAGTTCTAATTAAAGTTCATCCGATTGCCAAAGAAAAATTCACTGTAAGATCTTATTGTGTATACGATAGACGAAGCAGGATCCAACAAATATGGAAGCGCGTTCAGGGTACGGCCTAGCATTGCTGCTCTTTGCTCTATCGCCTAAGCAAACGTTGGAAGAAAAGTCGAAGCTTATTTTTGAATCATCTCTACATTTATCAGCTGCAATGTCACACAATAATGATAATTTTGCTGTTGTTTGGAACGCGGCGCTAGCTCAAGCTCATATGAAACGATTCAAAGTTGTGGTCGAGTATCTCCAGTCGGTTAACATTACGAAACGAGATGCTCGTACGCTGTCGAATATAGGCACTGCTTTAGTCAATAGTGGTGAATTGCTGAAGGGTACTGATGCATTGAATCGTGCAGCCGAAGTTTATTGCAAGCACGATTATCATTACTCGAAAGGCAAAGATTTATCGCATGCCTGCTCAACAATATATAGTAATCTCGCAGTTGCTCTTGAAATTTCAAATCTTGAAAAGTCCTTAAAAGATTTTTGTAAACCCAACACAATTTTGCAAACTTATAATCAGGCGCTTAGTTGGAATCCAAGGAATAGTTTTGCGAAAAGTAATCTTGATCAATACATAGAGAAATCAGAAGCGTTTTGCGAAGATATTTCGATCGAAAAGAAGGACCTTACAGTTATTGCTTTTGATGAATTCGAGAAAAAGACGAAGAAGTCATCAATGCCAGCAGAAGTGCAAAAAGCTATCGAAACATTTGAAAATGCTCTCGCACTTAATCCATCAAATGCAAAGCTGTGGATTGGCCTTGCTCGAGCGCGTTCACGCGCAGGGGATTACTCAAGGGCGTTAGACGCCTCAATTAAAGCTGTCGACACTGCATCAAAAGATGATGAATTAGATGTTGCAACAAAAATTCTAGAGGAATATCTTGACCGTGCGATGGAAACGGACGAAGAACTGAACTTTGAGATGCAAGATAATGGTTCTCCATCTTCAGCATTAGATATGAAAGCACTTCGTTTAGAGTTGGAAATACAAAGTCTAAAGCTTCAACTTCTTCAACAGACCTTGGAGAGTCAAGGATTAGAACAGAAACAAATAAGAATCACCAATGAGGAACTACAAAGTCTAAAGCTCCAACTTCTTCAGCAGACCGTAGAGATCCAAGGATTAGAACATGGTCAAAAAGATATTTCTAACGAGGCAGAGGATGATGTGAGCGTGGGAGAAGTTGGGGTTCTTGAAGTTAGCTCTACAAAAAGTTCAACAAGTACAAACCCGATTGTTATCGAAACTCAAATGCCCCCATCGTTTCTTCTGAGTGAAACGAGAATAGATGAACAAGCTCATGAGTCAATAAATTATGAAAAAGAGGCTGCCACAGCCAATTCAGCGAATGAACAAGAATCCAACCATGAGGCAAGTGGCGATGTAAGAGTTCCAAAAAGTTTGGGTACATTCATAGAGGACACTTCAGACAGTGAGGTGATTGACCTTGATACTGCCATTCAAAGTGAAGAGGCGCTTGGAAATGATTCTTAAGACAGGTTTTCGTGTAACATTAGAGACAGACGATACTCGTAGAGATGAATTGTTATCAATGTATTCCTCTACCATCATACTATCACTAACAAAGAAGTGGGATAGAAGAAAAACTTAGACCGGTAACGGTAGACTTAAAAGTATATCGCTACTTCAAGAAACACGCAGATACGTCGTAAATCTTTGTTAACGCTTATTAATCATACCTGTATCGTGAAACAGATAAGTTGTAATGGGTTATCAGAAACTGGCTGAAGACCATTTCCTTGCGAAGCTTCACACACAAAATTTTGATTTTTTGCGCATCGTACAGACAAATTCTACGTAACGCATATAAAAGATAACCTTTTACAAGACTCTATCTCACGATAGAGGCAAGCTATTGCTTTTTTAAAACATCCCTCATGAATATGAAAGATCATAGATGTTTATGATTGATTCAACCACTTTGCGAAGATAGTTTATCACTCCAAAAAATCATGCAGTATTTGACCTAAAATTCTCGTAGGATTCTACGTAGACTTCTGCAGTGGTTATTCTGGAGTATTACGTTTCCTCCGTTATTACGATAATGCCAGCAATAGCGTTTACTGAGGCGAACGAGTGAGGAGGACATTATTTTATGTCTCTGTACACAGGAAAGAAGATACATTTTAATGAATGGGACGAATTGCCTATTGACGATGATGTGATTCACCAGGTGGAGCAATTAGCAGCGGCGGAGAAGCAAGTATGGCTATCTGATCGGTATCCCATGTTATGTTTGACCATCGTCAATAGGCAATTCGTCTCATTCATTGCTATGTATCTTCCTTCCTCGTTTGCCTAAGTCAACGCTATTGCTGGCACGCTCCTCCTCTTCATATTGTTTCTGGTGCCGATGCACCATTGCATAAGATCAGAATGTGATTCACTTGTTGTTCATGTCCGGAAGGCTCTTACCAGTGACAAAAGTTGCAGGGCTCATAGTCTTCAACACTCCGTTCTTGGATGGGAAGGCGTTCAACCATTTCAGGACGTTTGCGATACTGTCATAAGCCTCGTGTAACGACGATAGGGTACTGCGTGGGTCATGAGCGTTCAGCGATATTCACATGTTCGTTTGGTGCTGCAAGATAGGTTGTATGGAACTCTGTAATTGAGAGAAACTAAATTCATTATCTCCAAATAGGTCAGTTATTTCGAAGCCTCTAGCCTCATGAGAGTATGAGTTCGGAGGAGACATATCGATGATCGAGATCGGCGCTCAAGTTCTCTATCCTAGCAATGACTTTTTCCATCGAAGCTTCTTCTTTCGATCCATTTCGTTTGAAGACATAGAGATAATCTTCTACGAAGGCAGTTTCCGACCTTTCCACCATCAATGTCGTCTGTAGGCATATCTAGCCCACCACTACGAACCGTTGTAAGGACACTGCTACCACCTCGAGGAGATAAAGAAAAAGAAGAAGATGATGATGAAGAAGCTGCACCAAACTTTTCAGTATCTCGTCCTTCAACGGCGATGATGTCGCATAGGATTGTCAAGAAAATATTAATAGTCAACAGTAAGTTTATCAACATTATTATTTGGACGACGCTGCTGACAACTGCCTATATTTTGATACTCAAGATTAATGATAACATGGTATATTCTTTAGCGGTAGTTATTGTTATTGATGGGAAAATAAATTATGATGTGTCCGGCTACGTTCACACTTCACACACATCATATATATGTATATATAATATATATATATTTCTCCTACGCAAACATCATTTCCTCAAATATAGCAACAAACTTCGTGCTTTTCAACGATATTTTCCGATATTGGTACAAGGAAGCTCGTTGGAGAGCCTACTGAATCGATGTTACTGATGTAGGCATCGTAAATTCTAAGAGAAACATTATCGAAATCAAGTCTCTTACTTGTGAAGTTTCATGACAACAGATCTCCTTCAAGGAATAATGATCATTTCATTAACAGCAAGGCCACCATTTGATTCATCTGAAGAAGTTAATACGGCCTTTCAATTCGTCAATCATAATTGAATCTCTCCCAATATCGCCGTCGTCAAACTGTTCAAATTCAGTGATGACATATTATCCATCACTTAATTAGGTTCGTGTTTGAAACAATCATTGATGTCGAAACGATTCGGAGCTTTCTCCTACGCAAACATCATTTCCTCAAATATAACAACAAACTTCGTGCTCATTGATCGAGAAAGATCGCCAATGGAGGTATCCCGTAATATACGTAGGTATGTGAAAGGGCGGTACGAACAGGTGCACTGAGAAAGGTTGGTATCAGCGGCGAGTTTCCACCATGAAGAACTTTGTTGAAGGATGTAGGATTGATATGTACATGTAAAATAAAATTTTGGATTCGTTTGTACGCCAGTCGTCGTTGATGGTACAACGTCAATCGTTTGAAATGCAATATTATCGTTGGGTTGACTCGATATGAAAGGTTTCTTCTGTACGCATTGCGCACCACGAACCTCGTTTCAAAAATAACCGCCGTTTTGATGTGCAGAAATCTTTGGGATTTTTTTAAGAACCGTGTCTAAGAACAGTGGGGGTAGTCAAAATAATTTTTTTCTGGTACATGTTATATTGGAAAATACGTGATCTGATTGGCTGTGCAATATTTGCTTCTTCAGACGCAGATTTTCTTGAAAAAATTGTTTTGACTACCCCTAATGATCCTTCATTGTTTATACATGAGGATCAATGAGCAGATATCCCTCCTACAACTACTTTTGTTGATCACTCCTCTCCTAGTAACTGGTTTTTGTTGAAAATTGTGAAGACCTGAACAAATCACAAAACACATCAAGCAATGACAATAACGTAGAATCGATACGTAGACAACCTACGTATGCTGAGATAGCACGAAGAGCAGTAAAATGATCTGAAAAGATCATTTTTTTTAATAAACCAGCGTTATTCAACTTAGTGTACTAATTAGGAGTTCAACAGCCATTATCCTGCTCTGACACAGGAATACATCTACGTCTTATAGACTACGATTGTGAAAGAGAACGGAAAATTAACATTTATTAAAAAGAAAAAAATTAGTTTA
>Ga0209092_10000947_pt1 | contig 29421 bp, 27 predicted proteins | sample FraStrMetagenome_FD_187446 | JGI IMG/M metagenome (GOLD analysis project Ga0209092, IMG submission 187446) | Marine eukaryotic phytoplankton communities from Arctic Ocean - Fram Strait ARC3M Metagenome (SPAdes) (version 2) | ecosystem: Environmental > Aquatic > Marine > Oceanic | place: Fram...
TAACAAAGCACCTTTCGTAAGTTTATTATTTTTGTCATTCATTCCCAAAAGTGGGGTAAATTCTTTAGCCCACTTATTCGGAAAATAAAGACCACGTTCTTGCACCCAATTCTCAAAATCATTCACACTAATTTTATTTGGATAATTTAATATGGGATGTTGTGGAGCTAAAAACGATACCTCAGAAAACTCATCTGTCACCCGATCTCTGGACAATTCGATTTGAAATGGAGCAATATCTTTTGTAATCAAACGATGGCTTGTGTTGTATTGAAGTATTAAGTTCCCACCACTTTCAATATATCGATTTAATTCAACTTGTTTAAATTCTAATTCTGGAACCGTATTATAGGCTCTAATTCCCATGACAATAGCGTCAAATTTAACTAGTTTGTCGTAAGTTATTTCTGCAGGCTTGATACGAGTAACTTGGTATCCAATTTGCTCTAAACTTTCTGGAACTGCATCACCTGCACCTTCAATATAACCAATGTTTTCACCTTTTTTTTGTAGAATCAAATGGACAACTTTTGATTCAGATTTCATCAATACTTGTTGGAGAGGAATGTATTTATAATCCAACATGTGTAATTCTTTATCGTAGGTTTTTTCTCCAATTTGAATAATTGGATTAAGTTGACCTTCACTTATTTCTTTTGGAGGCGAAACTTCAAAATATACGATTGATTGATCTCCTTTTTTTTCAACTGAAAATGGATGGCTTTGAGGTTTTATAACCCAACCTTCTGGTGAGTTTAAGGTAATAAACCCCTCAATATTATCTTTACCAGCTAGAATGTGTACAGGTACTATTTTACTTTTTTGATCAGAAAAAATGATTACTTTTTCTTTAATACTGCAAGTAGCTTCAGGTAATATAGTAAAAGGTTGATAAACTTCTCCATCTACAGGATCATTAAATTTATATACAATATTTCTCTCAAAATTTATATCAACATCGTTAATTGATAAATGAAATTTAACAGGAAATTTCATTGATTTTTCAGGATATCCTAAAATACTTTTATCATTAACATGATACATTCCCATAGTACCTTTTTCGTTTAACCAATAAGGACTACTATAATCTTTACCTGAAAAAGTGCCTAAGGTACTTTCCAAATTATACTTTTCATTCATTTCTAAAGTATATTCTTTAAGTGAAGCTGGAAAAATAACTATAGGCGATGAAATACGTTTAATAGTTATTTGAGTGTTCGATCTGTTTATGGCTTCAACTGTGAACGTAACATCACCATTGGGAACAATATTTTGTTGATTTGAAACTACCTCTAAATAAAGCCCAGCGCAATTCGCAATTAATGCTTTCAATTCTTTTAATTTAACAACCTTCCAATGGCTTTCAGGTAATTTTAAAAGTAGCTCGTAAGCGTTTAATAATTTAGGAATCATCGTAGAAGGGTTTGTGAAATTAAAATTATCCTCCATAGAGTAAAGAATATCACCAATTTTATTACCACCCTCAATTCTCGACCAAGTTGTATTGATACCATCAAACAAATTCAACTTGTTTTGTGGAAAATCGCCCTTTAAAAATTCTAAATATTCAGTTTGCTTACCTCGAACTCCTGTATTACCAAATCCCTGAGATTTGTGCATGCTTCGACTTGAGGCAGCAATTTCACCATTAGACAAACCTAATGCTGTATAATAATTACCGGTCTCTACAGTTAACAGATTTTTCTTATTTGCTTTTTCAAAATTCTCTTTAGATCCATAAAACCACCAGGAAGTATTAAATAATAATCTTTTTGGTAGCCAAACTCCATATTGTTTGGCTGAATTTGGATATTCATTAGCCTTTCCGACCAAATCAAAAGCTTCAAAACTCAGCATGGCTGACGATGTATGGTGACCATGAGTACTGCCAGGATTTCTATGATTGAATCGGTTGATGATAAGATCGGGTTTAAAACGTCTAATATTTAGAACAACATCACTCAAAATTTCACTTTTATTCCAAATTTCAAGAGTTTCGTCAGGATGTTTAGAGTAGCCAAAATCGTTAGCTCTTGTAAAAAACTGCTCTCCACCATCTTTTTTTCTGGCTGCAATTAATTCTTGAGTTCTAACAACTCCTAATAATTCTCTGATCTCTGAACCTACTAAATTTTGTCCACCATCGCCTCTTGTCAGCGATAAATAAGCAGTTCTAGCGTGAATATCATTAGATAAATAAGAAATTAAACGAGTATTTTCATCATCTGGATGCGCAGCTATGTACATAACAGATCCCAGAAAATTTAAATTTTGAAGTTGATGATATAATTGAGAAGATGTTGGTTTTTCAGGTTGTTGAGCAATTACTATACTCATTGTAAATAAAAATACAGAAAAAATAAAAGTAGTTAATTTCATAACGGTTATTTGGTAATTATCAAATATAGCTAAAAGACAAATGGGCAAAAAAATCTTTTAAAGTATTTTAACAATCAATAAGGTTTTATCAGTTAATTTTAAATAGTTAGTAGGGTTTGATAAACTTTATGAGTTGGCAAGCCCATAACATTAAAAAATGATCCTTCAATTTTATTAATCCCTATATAACCAAGCCATTCTTGAATCCCGTAAGCGCCAGCTTTATCAAACGGTTGATATGTATCTATATAATAATTAATTTCTTCATCAGTTAGTTTATTGAACCATACTTTAGTTGAATCATTTATAGTTTTTTGGAAATTTTTTCCTGTAAAAGTTACCGAAGTGAAAACTGTGTGCATCCCATTGCTAAAGGAACGAATCATTTTAAATGCCTCTTTTTTATTTCTTGGTTTTTCAATCGCCTTTCCATCAAACCAAACAATAGTATCACTAGTAATTACAATTTCATTTTCGGAAATATTTTTAAATGCGGACGCCTTCAACTTCGATAAGTAATCAGTAATTTCTGATTTTTTTAAATTAGAGGGATAGACCTCATTTATTGATTTTACTTTAATTACAAAATCGATATCTAATTCTTTAAAAAAGCGTTGTCTTCTTGGAGAGCCCGAAGCTAAAATAATTTGATAATTAGAAAGTTTATTTGAGAGCATGAGAATTAAATTAAATGGATTAAAGTAGAAATAAAAATAAAGAACAAACACTAAAAAAAAGAACAAAATCCAGTAATTTTAGAGGAAATTTAAAATCAATTTTATTTGAAGATTCCCAAACTTTCACAGATAAAAGAAGAAGAGGGGCCAAAACAAAAAATAAGGAATAGATAACTGCGACAGTATTTTTATACAAAACTGTATAGTTGTAATAAATGATTGCAAATAAAAACACCATCACTAAAAAAAAAATAATATATGAAGTTCTTTTTATTCCTATCCATATCGATAGGGTGTTTCTGTTTCCTTTTTTGTTTTCATCAATAAAAACAATGTCATGAACCAACGCCCGAATTAAACAAACAAAAAATAGAAAAAAAGAATAATTTAAAATTATGCTAAACACAAAAGTTTGGAGCGATTGATTGATGGATGTAATAGCAGGAAGTAAGTCAATTATTCCAACAATTAATAATGGAAAAATTGCTAGTATTGAAATTAAAATATTATTAAATATCGGAATGTTACTTATGAACGAAGCATAAAGATAAAACAGCGCAGAAAAAACTATAAAAAAACCAAAAAGGTCAGGTTGCTCGACGTGATTGGTGATGATAAATCCAATACCAACTCCCAATACGTTTAAAATAACAAATAAACAATAAGCGTTTTTCTTAGTAATTCTTTTATCAACAACTTGGTTTTCAAGTTGATTTCTAATTGTTGAAACAGTATAAGATTGATTAATTATCAATCCGCCTGCAGCTATACAAGTAGTTGCAATTACCAAAATATTAAAATAAAAATTATTTAGCATTAAATTTGCCCCCAAAGGAATACAGAGTGCAAAACGCAAAAGATATTGAATAAAAACTATAAATATTAACTTTTTGTAATGAATTGAATTTATATAACTCAAGGAAAAAAAATTAATCGTATTGAGCACTTATTTTGTCTTTGTTTAACCAATTGTTTTGAACTTTTAATATTTGTTCAACAACATCTCGAACACAACCTTTACCTCCTTTTTTATGGGAAACATAATGAGAAGTTTTTTTTATTTCTTGGACAGCGTCCTGAGGGCAACAGGCCAGCCCTACTTTTTGCATAATCTCTAAGTCTGGAATATCGTCCCCCATGTACATAACCTCTTTCATTTTTAAACCTTTTTTTTGTAAATATGTTTCCAAAGTTTTTATTTTATGATGAACTCCTAAATAAACATCTTCAATACCTAAACCATTTAATCGCTTGCGGACTCCCTCATTATTTCCACCAGATATAATACAGATATGGTAACCACAATCTACTGCATGTTTGAGCACATAGCCATCTTTTGTATGCATCTTTCTAAACATATCCCCATTGGTTGCAACTAAAATGGTTCCGTCAGTCAAAACACCATCCACGTCAAAAATCAGAGTTGTAATGTTGTTCAAGTATTCTTTATAGCTCATATTAATGTTTGTATTTTTCTAAAATTGAATTTGTAATATTTTTATATAGTTCTTGGTAAGGACTATCTTTCAACAAATGTAATTGTTTTTCTATTGTTTTTAAGTCATTCCTTTTAGCTGGTCCTGTTTGAGTCTTATGAGGACTTATATTCTTTATTTTAGTAGCAGTTTCAAAAATTAAAGGTTTTAAAATATCAAAAGTTAAAGATTGATTCACTAATAAATCTTGACCAATTAGATATAAATGATTTACAAAATTGTTAACGATAACTGCGCTCAAGTGGATATGTTCTCTTTGAGTTGAAGTTACTATTTGCACATTGTTTGATATTGAATTTCCTAGTTCTTGTAATAATATTAAATCTTCTTGATGAAAAGTTTCGATACAAATAGGTATTTCTGAAAAATTAACCTTCGCATTTGAAGTAAATGTTTGCAATGGATAAAATACTCCTTTTCGATTGTTTTCCGAAAGTTTTTCCATTCGAACAGATCCTGAAGTATGAACAACAAGTCTATTTTTAAAGGGTATTTTTTTGGAAAAATCCATGATAGCATCATCAGGTATAGCAATAATATAAATTGACGCTTTTTTTATAGTATTTAAATCGTTGGTTTTGTCGATATTAAAACTAAAATTATCAAGTGTTTGTTTGGTTTTACTATAAACTTGAATAACTTCAAAACTATTCGAATCGTGAATAGCTTTACACAAATGTGTAGCTACATTTCCAGCACCAAATAAGACAACAGATTTCATTTTACGAATATAGTACTTTTAAAATTTTAATATTTTTTATGTATCAATGATTAAAACGTTCAACCTTTTTTTATTAACAATAAAACCTACTAAATAAGTATAATGATTAACATTTTATGAAGATAATACTGATTGTAATTTATTAAATTTGCAAAAAATAGTTTTCATGATTAAGAAAATATCTTCGATTCTTTTTTCAACACGTTTAACCGCTGTTTTGTTTATTGCATTTGCTGCTGCAATGGCTGCGGGAACCTTTATGGATGCTTCAGCTGAAACATCTCCAACACCTTACACTAGAGAATTAATTTACAATGCTTGGTGGTTTGAAGCCATTATGGGCTTGTTAATGATAAACTTTATTGGAAATATAAATAAGTACCGTCTTTTTAGAAAAGAAAAGTGGGCAACGCTGACTTTTCATCTGGCCTTTATATTAATAATCTTTGGTGCCTTTATTACTAGATATGTGAGTTTTGAAGGAGTGATTCACATTCGTGAGGGGGAGACAGAAAATACGATTTTATCGTCTGAAGCCTATATCACAACTTTTATAGATGGCAACTATGAAATTGGTGGTGTTCCACAACGACGAACTATTTCACCAAAAAAGGTGAGATTCTCTGAAAAACTAGATAATGATTTTGAATTAAATACGGATTACAATGGTCAATCAGTAAAAATTAAACTTAAACAATTTATCAGTAATGCTAAAGAGGGAGTGATCCCTTCTGAAAACGGAAAAGATTTTTTAAAAATTGTTGAAGCAAGTGGGGGAGAACGCCACGATCATTGGATTGGAGATGGTGAAGTGTTAAACATGCATAACGTTTTAATAGCATTTAATAACCCTACAGAAGGCGCAATTAATTTATTTCATGACGATGGAGATTATTCAATTTCTTCACCATTTGAAGGTCAGTGGATGCGAATGGCAGATAGAGAGCAAGGTAAATTGATCCTAGACTCCATTCAATCTTTAAATCTCAGGTCACTGTACCAAGTCGCAAATATGGCTTTTGTGATACCAGAAATGGTAATGTCTGGAGAATATGGTGTTGTAAAGGCTCCAAAAGAAGAACCTACCAATATGAATGCTGTAATACTTGAGGTTAGCTCTAACCAGGAGACTAAAACTATAGACATACTTGGAGGAATAGGAAACACAAAGAGTCCAATTTCTGTTGAATTAGCTGGCTTAAAAGTTTTTATCACCTACGGTTCTAAGGAATACCAGTTGCCATTTAGCATAACTTTAAACGATTTTATAGCAGACAAATACCCAGGAACAGAAAAAAATTATTCCGCATTTAAAAGTAAAGTTACCGTCAACAAAAGTGATTCCGACTTTTACGATTATGAAATATTTATGAATCACATTTTAGATGAACAGGGGTATCGTTTTTTTCAATCCTCCTTTGACGGAGACGAAAAAGGAACCATTTTATCAGTGAATCACGATTTTTGGGGTACATGGATTACCTATATTGGATATACACTCCTATACTTAGCGATGCTAGCTATTTTATTTGATAAACACACTCGATTTGCTAACTTAAGAAAGATGCTTCAAAAAGTAAAGAAAAAGAAAGGTGTTATTATAACAACTCTAATTTTATTTATTTCTTTTTCAAGTTTTTCTCAAAATACTACTAATCACAAAATAAAAATTTCAAAAGAAAAAATCGACTCCATTATAGTTGCTAATTCTGTTTCTAAGGAACACGCAGCAAATTTTGCAACATTGGTTGTCCAAGACAACGGTCGTATGAAACCCATCAATACGTTCGCTAGTGAATTATTAAGAAAAATAAGTAGAAAGAATAGCTATGCTGGGCTCGACGCCAATCAAGTATTTTTATCGATGACCGAATTTCCTAGCCTATGGCTTGAAGCACCCATAATGTCCTTAAAATGGCAAAATGATAGCATTAGAGAAATACTCGAAGTAAAAGATGCAAAACATTTTTCACTTATGGATCTCATTGATAATAATGGAAACAACAAACTAGGACCCTATATAGAAGAAGCCTCAAAAACCATCAATAAAAATCAGTTTCAAAAGGATTTCATGAAGGCTTATGAAAACTTTTATTTATTGAATGAAGCATTAGGAGGCAGTATCCTAAAAATATTTCCAATACCCGAGGATGAAAATAATAGATGGGTATCCTATCCAGAACTTGATAATGTAAATTATAACAAACAAGATTCAATTGTAGTTAGAACCATCCTACCTTATTATTTTGAAACCTTAAGAGAGTCAAGAAAAACAGGAGATTACACAAATGCTGACGTAATTTTATCAGGACTTTTGAAATTTCAAAATCAATATGGAAATAAAGTAATGCCATCCCAAAACAAAATTACCGCAGAGATATGGTATAATAAAATTGATATATTTAACAAATTATATAAATATTTTGCTGTATTTGGAATTTTAATGTTTGTTTTTATCATTGTTCAAATATTTAGAGAAAACAAAATTATTGATTCTACAGTTAAATTATTTAAATATATAATTTGGATATTATTCGTTCTACTAACATTAGGGCTAGTTGCTCGTTGGTATATAAGTGGCCATGCCCCTTGGAGTGACGCCTACGAATCCATTATTTATGTAGCATGGGCAACTGTGTTTTTTGGTTTAGCATTGGGTAAAAAAAGTTATTTAACAATTGCGTCTACGGCTTTCGTTGCAGCTATTATTTTATGGGTAGCACATGAAAATTGGATAGATCCTTCCATTTCTAATCTACAACCTGTTCTTGACAGTTACTGGTTAATGATCCATGTTGCCGTAATAGTGGCAAGCTATGGCCCTTTAACATTAGGAATGATATTAGGACTTACCTCACTCTTATTGATGGTTTTAAGTACAAAGAAAAACCTAAAAAAAATGCAATTGAACATTAAAGAGATAACTATTATTAATGAAATGGCTATAACGGTTGGTCTAATTCTTTTAACTATTGGGAATTTTTTAGGCGGTCAATGGGCTAACGAAAGTTGGGGGCGTTATTGGGGTTGGGATCCAAAAGAAACTTGGGCATTGATTAGTATAATGATCTATGCTTTTGTGCTTCACATGCGACTCATTCCTGGTTTAAGAGGTAAATGGACTTTTAATTTTGCAGCCGTTGTAGCTTATGCTTCTATTATGATGACCTATTTTGGTGTTAATTTTTATTTAACAGGTTTGCATTCATATGCAAGTGGAGATGTACCAGTTACTCCAAGTTTTGTTTGGTACTTTACTGCATTTGTATTCTTGTTGAGTATGTTAGCTTATTGGAGAAACAGAAAATTAAGTAACTAAGTTAATTTCCGATCATATCTTCTGGTCGTACCCATAAATCAAATTCCGCTTCGGTTACATACCCCAAGCTAAGAGCCGCTTCTTTGAGAGTAGTTCCATTTTTATGAGCTGTATTAGCTATTTCTGCTGCCTTATAATATCCTATTTTGGTATTAAGTGAAGTGACCAACATTAATGAATTATTCAATTGCTTTTCAATCATTTTATAATTTGGTTCAATTCCTGCAGCACAATGTTTTTCAAACGATATACACCCATCACCCAGTAACTGAGCTGAAGATAAAAAATTAGCAGCCATCAAAGGTTTAAATACATTCAATTCAAAATGTCCTTGCATTCCTCCAACGGAAATAGCCATATCATTTCCAATTATTTGAGCACAAACCATAGTCAATGCTTCCGCTTGCGTAGGGTTTACTTTTCCGGGCATAATAGAGGATCCTGGTTCGTTTGCGGGTATCGTAATTTCTCCTATACCAGACCTTGGGCCACTAGCTAACAATCGAATGTCATTTGCAATTTTATTTATTGAAATAGCCAATTGTTTTAGCGCTCCATGAGTTTCAACAATGGCATCATGAGCGGCTAAAGCCTCAAACTTATTTTCTGCACTAACAAAAGGTAAATTGGTGAATTTTGAAATATACGAAGCAACGTTCTCTGCATACCCTTTTGGAGTGTTAATACCAGTACCGACAGCAGTACCACCAAGGGCTAATTCTGATAAATGTGCAAGGGTGTTCTCCAATGCTTTTAGTCCGTGTGCTAGCTGTGAGGCATAACCACTAAATTCTTGTCCCAGTGTAAGGGGAGTGGCATCCATTAAGTGAGTTCGACCAATTTTAACTACGGAATTAAAATCATTTGATTTCTGAACTAAAGTCGAATGTAATTTTTTGACTCCTGGAATCGTAACCTCAGTTATTTTTTTATAGGCAGCAATATGCATTCCCGTTGGAAATGTATCGTTAGAAGATTGAGATTTATTTACATCATCATTAGGAAGTAATGTTTTATCTCCATCACCAATAACTTTTCCAGCAAGTTGATGCGCTCGGTTAGCTATAACCTCATTTAAGTTCATATTGCTTTGTGTACCACTACCAGTTTGCCAAATCACTAGGGGAAATTGATCATCATGATTCCCAGAAAGTATTTCGTCACAAACAGCAGCTATAAGGTCTCTTTTTTCTGAACTAAGAACGCCCAATTCACAATTGCTATAGGCAGCAGATTTTTTTAAATAAGCAAAACCATAAACTATTTCTAGTGGCATTGAGGCTGGAGCACCAATTTTAAAATTATTTCGAGAACGTTCTGTTTGCGCACCCCACAGTTTGTCAGCAGGAACTTTAACTTCACCTAGCGTGTCTTTTTCAATTCTGTAGTCCATAATTTAATTTATTTAAAGAATGCTAAGTTACGTAAATGGCTAATTTTACTCAAATTTTAATGTTTATTTCCTGTTAACAAAATAAAATATTTATTATAAATATTGAGAAAAGCATAGTATCTTTGCTTTTCAACAAATTTATTATAATTTCAATATGTTTCAGTTTGATCAATATCTAGGTTTCTTAGCATTCTTAACCGTTGTTACCATCGGTTTTTGGTTAATGATTTTTTTAGTCTCTATCATACCTTATTGGATAGGTGGTGCATTTTTAGAAAAATTAAAAATGAAACGTGAAGCTAAGAAAAAAAGCAAATAGTAAGATAAGTTTACTCTAATAAAAAGAGGCTGTATAAATCTATATACAGCCTCTTTTTATTATCAAATTGTTTTAAAGTATTTTCAAAACGTTTTCAATAGGCCTTCCAATTGCTGCTTTATCATTTTTTACCACAATAGGCCGTTCAATTAACTTTGGATGAGCAACCATAGCTGCTATAATTTCAGTATCTGATAATTTTTTTCCTTTAAATTTTTCTTTCCAAACAAGTTCGTTTTTTCTAACTAAACCTATGGGTTCAATATTTAATAATTGTATCAAATCAGATAAAGTTTTATAATTAAAAGGAGTTGTCATATAGTTAATAACTTGTACTTTTTCATTTAATTTTTCTAACATTAAATTACAGTTTCTTGATTTGCTACATCTGGGATTGTGATAGATAGTTATCATGTTATTTTAGATTAAATTTTTCTAGTTCCAATTGATAATCGTATTGTAAATCTTCGTGTAATGATATGATTTTTTTCTCTATAAAAATTATATTTCTATGATACAGATTTGTTAATGTTTTACTTTTAAAAATGGAAGGTTTTAAATTAAATAATTTTTCTAAAAAATATATTAAAAGTTCAACTTCGGTCTCCTTTTTTTGAGAATAACGAATGTATTTTTTTACCTGGCGTAATATTTTTCGAATACTTTTTCGCATATAAAAATAACTATCCGTATTAATGGCTTCAAATTCAATATCCATTTTGGTTTGAATCCCCTTTACATAAGTGTCTTCATCATCCATTTCAAACAACAAATAGGATAGTAATTCTTTATTGTCTTTTTTAAATCGAATTAACCGCAAACATAACTCTACTAATTCTAAATCAGATTTAAAGGATAATTCTTCTTTTACTTGTTTTAAAGATGCAGTCTTCATAGCACTAAATTAATAAACTCTGGTCAACTCACCATATTCTAATAATTTTCCAGTGGTAGATTTGATAGCTAATTTATTTATTTCAATTTTTTTTAATGGAAAATGGTCGGTAATAACTCTTTTAATTAATTCTTCTTTAAGCTTTGGTGAATAGGTATTCATAATTAAAAAACTATTTTTGTTTAAAATTTCACTGGCTACCTTTACCAATTCAGGAAATTTAAGTTCTATTTTCCATCGCTCTTTGTTGGTACCAAAACCAAAAGTAGGAGGATCCATTATAATTCCATCATATAACTTTCCTCTTTTAGCTTCTTTCATAGCAAACTTTAAAGCATCATCTAAAACCCAATGAATATTATCTTGCTTAGAGCTTTCCATATTATTTTTAGCCCAACTTAAAACTTGTTTAATTGAATCACAATGATAAACATTAGCACCTTTTTCGTTGGCTATCAGTGAAGCAGCACCAGTGTAGGCAAATAAGTTTAAAATCTTAGCGTTTTTTTTCACATTCTGTGCGATAAAATCCCAATTGTTTTGTTGTTCAGGGAATAAACCGATATGTTTGAACTTAGTAAGTTTTAAATTAAAAGTACAATTTTTATAAGAAATTTTCCAACTGGCCATTTGATGATTTTTATAAACCGGAAAATTATTTTTTAAGGAATTCCATTCTCCAGAATTATGAGTAAACTCCACAAATTCATAATGTGCCTTTTTTATCCAATTTTGGTAATGCATTACGGGTTTAAAATAAGCGTTACGGTCAGGACGGATGGTGATGATTGTTCCCCAACGCTCTAATTTTTTATTGTTTCCAGCATCGATTAATTCATAATCTGGCCAGTGATTACTGCAAATATGTTTCATTAATAAAAAGCGTCTTCGGGTTTAATTATAATAAATAGAATACAAAATTAGTGATTTAAAATTTCCAAGCGACTAATCTACTTTTCTTACTTCCCTGTTCCATCAAAAATGTTTGGCGAGTTGTTTTTAATTTATCTAGTTGTTTATATATTTTTGGAAGATTTTCTTTTTTTGAAACCAATGAAGTAAACCAACCAACTTGATTTTTAAAAGAACTACTTTGTTTAATCATTCGTTTTATAAATAAAGCTTCGCCTCCGTTACACCAAAGTTCATTGGCCTGACCACCAAAATTTAAAACAATCTCTTTTTTGGTTGGCCTGGGTTTATCTGAATTATGCAAATTTATTAATTTTCTAAGCGTGCCCTTACTAGCTGCTTCTTTTGAAGAGTGAAAAGGAGGGTTGCACATGGTAAAATCATAATATTCATTTTTATCAATTATTCCTTCAAATATATTCGCGTGATTTTTCTGATGCCGAATCGTAATATGACTCCTTAACTTTTCATTAGTTTTAATATTATTAGTAGCAGATAAAACAGCATTCTCGTTAATATCAGCTCCGACCATTTGCCAATTGTAAATTTGAGTGCCTAATATGGGGTATATACAATTTGCCCCTACACCAATATCTAGACCCTTAATTTGCTTTTCTGATTTTTCATAATTGATCAAGTCAGCAATATAGTGAATGTAGTCTGCTCTACCGGGAATTGGAGGACACAGGTAATTAGCCGGAATATTCCAATTAGCTACTTTATAATAATGTAATAATAAAGCTTTATTTAAGGCTAGAATAGATTCATACGATGAAAAATCAATAGTTTCTAAATTGTATTTATTTTGTATAACAAAGTTGTTGAGCTGAGGATAACTTTTAATTAATTCTTTAAAATCATAAGAATTATGATGAAGATTTCTTGGGTGCATAAGGATTTTAATTTGAAACCAAAATTACAATATTTAACTTCTAAAAAAGATATTGCAGAGAATGCTTAATAAATTGGTACTTTTGCAAAAATATTTTTTTCCGTGGAATCCTTTGCAAATTTTAAAATATCGAAGCAGCTACGTTTTGCGATTGACGATTTAGGTTTTATAAAACCAACACCCATCCAATCACAATCCTTTTCTCTAATTCAATCAGGCAAAGATATGGTTGGAATTGCTCAAACTGGTACGGGAAAGACATTTGCATACATGCTACCTATTTTACAGGGTTTGTCATTTTCAAAACAAGTGCAGCCAAGAGTATTAATTGTAGTACCTACTAGGGAATTAGTAATTCAAGTTGTAGATCAAATTAAAACGTTTACTAACTACATAACTGTTCGAACTGTTGGAGTTTATGGAGGAGTTAATATTAACAGGCATAAAGAATTGGTAATGCAGGGAGCAGATATTGTGGTAGCTACACCCGGAAGACTTTATGATTTAGTATTGAGCAGAACCCTACAACTAAAGTCTATTAAAAAATTGGTGATAGATGAGGTAGATGTAATGCTAGATTTAGGATTTAGGTTTCAATTAATAAATATTTTTGAGTTATTACCAGATAAAAGGCAAAACGTGATGTTTTCTGCAACAATGACCGATGAAGTAGAACTTTTAATCAATGATTTTTTTAATAATCCAACATCTATTTCTGTTGCTGTAAGTGGTACACCTTTAGATAATATTAGCCAAGTTAGTTATGCGGTTCCTAATTTTTACACAAAGGCAAACCTCTTAAAACATTTATTAATAAATGAAGAAGTTTATTGTAAAGTATTAGTTTTTGTTTCCAATAAAAAAAGTGCAGATCTATTATTTAATTATTTGGAAGATATCTTTGTATCAGATCTTGCCGTCATACATTCTAATAAAACTCAAAATTACCGAATACGATCCATTGAAAATTTTAATGAAAGATTAACAAGAATTTTAATCACTACCGATATTATGGCTCGCGGTTTAGACCTAGATTTAATAAGTCATGTGATTAATTTTGATACACCTTCATTTCCAGAAAATTATATGCATCGTATTGGAAGAACAGGTAGGGCAGAGCAAACAGGTAGGTCTTTATTATTTTATACCGATAAGGAAAGATCTTCAAAAGAAGCGATAGAAAAACTAATGGGAATTCAAATTCCTCAAACTGAATTACCTTCAGATATTGAAATATCGAAACAACTAACTTACGACGAGCAACCGAAGCATAAAGAGCATTATAACCCCCTGAAAGAGGTAGGAACAGGAAAAGGTTTTCATGAAAAAAAAGATAAAAATAAAAAAGAAAATCTTGGAGGCTCCTACAAAAGAACCGTGAAGAAGAAATACAAAAAACCAAAAACCAAAGGTGATAAAAACTTCAACAAGCGAAACAAAAAATAATAACTTAACATAATTAACCATTGGAAGCAGCTATTCTAGACAAAAAAACTGACAAAGAATTATATAATTACCAAAAGGGTGCCATCAGTAAAATATTTAAAAAATTTGAGACGGCGTCAGACGATTATCATTTATTGTATCAATTACCCACTGGAGGTGGTAAAACTGTTATTTTCTCTGAATTTGTTAGGCAGTATTTAAAAAATCATGACAAAAAGGTCTTGATTATGACGCATCGTCTAGAATTATGTAGACAAACTTCAGAAATGCTTACTAACTTTGGAGTAACAAACAAAGTAATCAATAGTACAGCAAATCTTGATAATCAAAAATCCTACAGCTGTTTTGTGGCCATGGTTGAAACCTTAAACAACCGTCTCAATGAAGATAAATTAGATATTTCAAATATAGGATTGGTCATCATTGATGAAGCTCATTATAATTCATTTATAAAATTATTTAAATTTTTTGATAACTCTTTCGTTTTAGGAGTAACCGCTACACCACTTAGTTCCAACAAGAATCTTCCTATGAAGGATAACTATAATGAACTAATTACGGGTGAAAGTATTGCTAATTTAATTGAAAATGAATTTTTGGCTAAAGCTGAAATAATTCAATATAATATGGGTTTAACCTCGCTTGAAGTGGGGTCAAATGGAGATTACACTGTAAAATCTTCAGAAGACTTGTACACGAGTAATGCAATGATGGATCACTTACTGCAAGCGTATTTAAGTCATTCAAAAGGTAAAAAAACACTAATTTTTAATAATGGTATCAATACTTCGATTCAGGTATATTATACTTTAAGAGCCGCAGGTTTACCTGTAAAGCATTTAGATAACAATGCTACTAAAAAACAACGGGCAGAAATTATTCAATGGTTTAGAGAAACTCCCGATGCAATATTAACGTCGGTTAGTATATTAACTACTGGATTTGACGAACCCACCATCGATACAATTATTTTAAATAGAGCCACAAAATCATTGACACTTTATTATCAAATGATTGGAAGGGGTTCTAGGATATTAAACAATAAATCATCCTTTAAAGTAATAGATCTTGGTAATAATTGTTACCGTTTTGGCCCTTGGGGAGCAGATTTAGACTGGCAAACGATTTTTAGGTCACCAGACTATTTTGTTGATAGAATTTTAGATGATGACGAAATTGAAAATAACTTTAGGTTTGAAATGGATACTGAAATTAGGACCTTATTTGAAAAATCTGAAGATGTTTATTTTGATGTAAAAGCTACATATACAGAAGCTACCGCTAATGGAGAATCTTCAAAAGTAATACTCGAAAAATCCATAGCGCAACATGCTTTTATTTGTATTGAAAATAGTGAAGATGTATATGATGCACTTAGTCTTGCTAAAAAACTAAAAGATGATATTGACAATCGAATTGAACGTTATGCAAAATGTATAAGCAAAAGCACTCATAATTTTGTTTCTTGGCTCAAGGATGACTATAAGCTAAAGCTCCGTAATTATTTGAGAGAAAATTTTGACCGCATCTTCGAAGAAATTAATGGATTTCCGCCAAAGGAAGAAGATTAAAATTTAGTAGTAATTAATAGTTAGTTTTAATAGTTTCTTAATAGTATCATAATTTACTGTTAATGTCCGGTATTTAAGGAATAAATATTTTATTTCGTAGTTATCTTCGTATAGGTTTTAAAAGAACCTAAAGTTATGAGTTCAAGTCCCAAACAAAATATAAAAAAATCCAAAATCCAATTGTTACATCAGTATTATTCCTATACAGGATTTTATACTTTTGTAAGAACAAGCCTAAAAAAAGCAATTCCTCCTACATTAATTTTTATTTTCTTATTATGGATTATTCATAATTTTGTGATTAACTTCAATGTACTCTTTACTCATATAACCACCACTTTTAATCCTTTATCGGTACTTGCCGTTTTTTTCACCTCAGAGTCTTTCTTAGGTTTAATTCCGCCAGAAATATTTATAGCCTGGGCAGATCAGACTGATTCTCCTATTTTTTATGTATCCGTACTTGCAATTTTATCGTATTTGGGAGGTATTATTTCTTTTATATTGGGAAAAACAATTTCTAAACTACCAAGTGTGTTAAGTTATGTAGAATCAAAAATGAAAAAATATTTAAAAATGATTAGAAAATGGGGGGGGTTCTTAATAGTAGTAGGAGCACTGTTACCCATACCATTCTCAATTACGAGCATCACAGCTGGCTTGATTCAATATAAATTTAGAAATTTTCTATTATTCGGTCTACTACGTTTTGTAAGATTTTATTTGTACGCAGTAGTAATCTTCAACGTATTGTGAATTCCAGTAAGTAATGGTTAGCGTTTACTAATTTTATTTCCGGATATAGCCTTTTGTCGAGAGCATTTAAATCGGTTAATTTCGGGATTACGCTTTTTTAGATGTTTCTTGCTAACGCCACTATTTACTCTTTTACGCCAACGTTTAAAACTTGAAGTTTTCAAGTTAGTACGCATAGTAATAATTACCTCTTTTTCTGTTAGATTAAATTGATAAAAAATAGCTTCAAAAGGGGTGCGATCTTCCCAAGCCATTTCAATAACACGGTCCAACTCCCTTTCATTTAACGCCTTTTTTTCAACCATTATTATTAGATACTTTAGACCATATTTGCTCCGCATTTAAATAATAACTTCCCTGCCAATTAAACCTACATTGATTAGGGGCAATAATAGAGAGAAAATAATCATTATTTGCTCTTTTATATAAATGATAAACTTCGCCAACAACAGGCTCAAAATTAAATTTCGCATTGAATAGAAGCTTGTTTTCTTCATATTCTTGAACCATAGTATCGTATTGATTTTTGAGTTCTAAATAGGTTGCTTTAAGCTTTTGATTTACTTTATGTATACTACGATTTTTCCATGCCACGGTGTCGTTCATTGTAATTACTGGGGCGGACAAATCAGTAGGGTAGGGCTTTATGGATGAATCATACTTTTGTATGTCTTCATTGTAGACTACATTATCGGGAATTTTATTTTTCATATACACAACAAAAATAATAAATGTTTAACAAATAACATCATTTATTAAACATATATATCTATTTTTGAGTAAATAATTACTATTAAAAAATGAAATACTATTTAAAAACAATCAAATTTATAATTCTAATTTGTATCGTAATCCTGTTTAATTCCTGTGGAAGTCAGATTAGCGAAACTTCAGGTATTTACACCTACCAAATTGAAGATTATAATGGTATCGGGAAATGGTATATGGGGCGTGAAATTGCCTCTGTGATGGGGTTTGAAGGTATGGAATGGCTAGAACGTCCAGAACGGGAAACTGAGGAAAACGTGAGTAATTTAATCAAAAACATGAGTATTAATTTTGAAGATACTATCGCTGATATTGGTGCTGGATCAGGCTATCATACGTTTCGTATGGCTTTAAAAGCTCCAAAAGGATTTATTTATGCTGTCGACATTCAAGAAGAAATGTTATCAGAAATCAGCTCGAGAATAAACAATGGCTATTTAAAAAATATAACACCAATTCTCGGAACTGAAACCAATATCAATTTAACCGAAAATTCTGTCGATAAAATTTTATTAGTTGACGTTTACCATGAGTTTAAGTACCCTTTTGAAATGATGAAATCTATAAAAAAAGCACTTCGCTCCAACGGGAAAATTTTTATAATAGAGTATCGCGGTGAAGATCCTAAAGTTCCAATCAAAAAAATTCACAAAATGACCGAAAAACAAGTCGTAAAAGAAATGAAAGCAATTGGTTTGAAATTAGAAGTTAATATGGATAACTTACCTTGGCAACACTGTTTAATTTTTGAAATTGATAAAAAATTTAAATAAAAAGTATAATAAAAGTGAAGCATAAAACACAAAAAATCCATATTATCGGCGCTGGCGTAAGTGGTCTTATTGCTGCTACTGTACTAGAAAATAATGGATATCATCCAATTATACTCGAATCTACTGATCGAATAGGAGGAAGGGTAAATACAGATTGTATCTCAAATATAAATTTGGATCATGGTTTTCAGGTACTTTTAACAGCCTATCCATTTGCTCAAAAATATCTAGATTACAAATTATTAGAATTACAAGAGTTTTTGCCAGGAGCAATGCTATTTAAAAATAAGAAAAAAATTACCATAGGGGATCCTTTAAGAGATTTATCATTATTATTTCCAACACTTTTGGCACCAACAGGTACGCTATCTGATAAATTTAAAATTTTAAAATTAACAAATCGATTAAAAAGAAAAAAGATTTCTGAAATTTTCGAAGAACCTGAATTCACAACCTTAGAATATTTAAAAAAAATTGGTTTTTCTGATCAAATAATTGATGATTTTTTTAAACCATTTTTTGGAGGTATCTATCTCGAGGATGAATTAAGTACCTCGAGTAGAATGTTTGAATTTGTTTATAAAATGTTTGGAGAAGGTAAAGCAACCATTCCAAAGAACGGTATTGTCGCAATTCCTAATCAATTAAAAAGTAAATTAAAAAACACCCAATTTAATTTTAATACATTAGTGGAGTCAGTAAAAACGAATGAAATTAAACTCCAAAATTCCGAAACTATTAAAAGTGATTTTACAATAATTACATCTGGAGCTAACTCGCTGATTTCTAATTTATCGAGTAATTCAATTAAATGGAAATCTTGTCAAACTTTATATTTTTTAACATCTGAACGAGTTATAACAAAAAACTTAATTGGTTTATCATCAATTTCAAAATCATTGATTAATAATATTTATTATTCAAAAAAAATAGACCACACTGAAAATTATTTACTTTCAGTTACAATAATTAAAAAACATCAACTTAGTGATTCAGTTCTTATTGAAGCGGTTAAAAAAGAACTCATTGAAATTTTTGGAATTCATAAAACTGAATTTTTAAAACTTTACAATATAAAAAAATATTAAAAAAGCGCTACCAGATTTAAATAAGCTTCAGTATGAAATGCAGCCATCAGAGACGCAAATACTACCAGGAATATTCTTAGCAGGTGATGAGCAACTTAATGGCTCATTAAACGCTGCAATGATTTCTGGTGAAAAAGCAGCCTTAGCTATTATAGAATCTATTACTAATTTTAAACAATAATCGTTCAAAGAGATGAAAATATAGATTATATTTAAGTAATTAATATAATATGAAAAAACGTTTAAATTTTTTGTTTTATTTTTTTAGTTCCTTACTATTTAGCCAGGATTATGTGCCCTTGCTGGATGATTATAATGAATGGCAAGTCACACATTGTTATTTTGGATGTTTAACCGATTTTTATTATACCGATGGTGATACTATTACTGATGGTCATAATTATAAAATATTAGATGGCTATCATTTTATTTCAAGAAGCATTTTGTTAAGAGAAGATATTTTAGAAAAAAAAGTGTTTCTAAATTTTATACAAGAAACTGGAAATACTGAATATTTATTATATGACTTTTCTTTAAATATTAATGATTCTATTGACATGAAAAACCCAATTTCTCCCTTTATTTTAGATGCAGGTTATTATAATTTAGATTCGATTATTTCTAGACCTTTAGTTAATGGCAATGATTATCGTCACTTTTATTTTTCTCCATCAGAATCTAACATTGTTAGTACAACAAATGCAATTTGGATTGAAGGTGCTGGATCATTATCTCTAATTACTGCACCAAGTGGTGATCCAGATATAAATGAAGTAGGACATTTAAGCTGTTTTTATAAAAATGGAGATTATTTTTATTCTAACCTGGATTCTATAGATTCCTGTGAGCCTAATATTATTTTAAATATAAATGAAAATAACTATACTCTTTCTAACATAATAGTCAGTAACAATAACATGTTAAATAACTGTCATTTAATTAATCTAGAAAATATAAAATTAATTGATCTTTACGATATAAATGGAAGACGAGTAAATAGTTATCGTAATTATGGAAATAAAGAACTTATATTCGATACATCAGTTTATAAAGCTGGAATCTATTTTATTACTGTTTACACTAATCGATTGAATAAGAAGACAATTAAAATCTTAATTGAATAGTATCCTGTAATTGTTTCCAAAATTATACAAATGGCTTTGACATAATATCTATCGATATAATTCGCTTAAACGAAGTTATATCTGATATTGTATCAAATAGCACAGCTATTCACCATTTGCTATAAATGTACTATAATTAATATTATGTCAAATAGTTTTTTTGATATATCCTTTCCTCTTTTAATAATTAGATTATTTTTGTTCTCATGAAAACATCAAAAGTTACCAAATTTGAATTTATAGCCTTAATGGCTTTTTTAATGTCTGTGGTAGCTCTTGCTATTGACGCATTATTACCGGCTCTTGATATTATTGGCAACTCTTTGAATACACAAGAAAACTCTGATCATCAATTACTCATAACAATGATTTTCATTGGCTTGGGTGTTGGTCCTCTGATTTTTGGTCCTTTGTCGGATAGCTTAGGTCGAAAGCCAATGGTTTTTGTGGGCTTTGGTATCTTTATTTTAGCCAGTTTTATATGTGTTTATTCCAATTCATTAGAAATAATGGTCTTAGGTCGAATTCTACAAGGTTTTGGTCTCTCTGCTCCTCGTACTATCAGTGTAGCTATTATTAGAGATTTATATTCAGGTGATTATATGGCAAAAATAATGTCCTTCGTAATAGTTATTTTTTTATTAGTTCCAATCATTGCACCAGCAATAGGTAAGTTTATATTAAATTATTTTAATTGGGAAGCTATTTTTATTTTTCAGATCATATTTTGTCTACTTATTGCTTTTTGGTTTTGGAAACGTCAAGAAGAGACTTTAATTCACAAAAATCGTATTGCTTTTAAAATTAACTTATTTTCTCAAGGATTTTTAGAATTAATACGCTACAAAACAACTATTGCTTACACATTAATTTCGGGTTTTATTACGGGGTCGTTTATGGTTTATTTGAGTACTTCTCAACAAATATTTCAAGAACAATATGGTTTAAAAGAAGCCTTTCCATATATATTTGCTGGGCTTGCAACTGCTTCAGGAGGCGCGATTTTATTAAATGGTATTTTTGTAGTAAAATATGGTATGAAAAAAATGATCCATGTTTCCCTTATTGGTTTTTTTATCATATCTATCTGCTACACTGTTTTATTTTTTAATTCAGTGAATCCACCAATTAAAGTTATTCTATTATTTTTTTCACTTCAATTTTTCTGTTTAGGGTTTCTGTTTGGTAATTTACGAGCTATTGCAATGGAGCCTGTTGGTCATATCGCAGGAATTGGAGCGGCTATTACTGGCTTTATTTCAACGCTAATGGCAGTTCCAATAAGTGTTTTTATTGGAAAATTTGTTACGATTACCGTACTTCCTATATTTATTGGATTTTCAATTTGTTCTTTTCTATCTATACTTATTGTATCGATGCTAACAATAAAGGTATCTCAAAAAAACTAGTCTAAAAAACGGTAATATCCAGTCTTTAAGTAGGCTCCTTCCTTAAAATTAATTGGATGATCTATGTCATGCTGAGTGGTTTTTACTAAAACATAATTACGAGGAACTGTGTCTAGAGCTTCTTTGTTGATGGCTAAAAATTCACTTGCTAAAACTCTGGAAGAACAAGATGCCAAGACCAACAATCCATTTTTTGATATTAAGCTAGCTCCTAATAATGCTAATTCTTTATATTTTTTTTTAGCAATTTCGATTTCATTTTTATTTTTTGCAAAAGATGGAGGATCAATAATTACAACATCAAAGGTTCTTTTTTTTGAAATGAAATTTTGTAAAATTTTAAAAGCATCACCAGCTAAAGTTGTATGATTTCCTGTAAAATCATTCAGCTTTCCATTTTGAACCGCCAATGTTAACGCTTGTTTACTAATGTCAATACTAGTTACTTCTTTTGCTTGATTAGCTAAGGCATGGACCGAAAATCCACCAGCATACGAAAAAACATCTAACACCGTCTTATTTTTAGATAATAGGCCAACCTGTTTCCGGTTTTCTCGATGATCTAAAAAATATCCAGTTTTATGACCTTTAATTACATTTGCTGAAAAGTGGATACCATGTTCAATAAAAGGAATAGTAGCATCAGTTAATATTCCGTAAATAACCTGTCCATCCTCGGTATTGTAACGATCTTTTAATTGCTGAAGTGAGCGACTTAAACGCAATACAGCAGTCTTTGTATCACTTACAGTTAGTAAATGCTCCGTTATTATTTTTAAATACGGAAACCAAATACTTGAATATAATTTAACCACTATCACTTTGTGATAAACATCAGCTATTAAACCTGGAAAGCCATCATTTTCTCCAAATAAAAAACGATAACTATTTGTATTTGTTTTTAATAAAGGGATACGTAATTTATAAGCTTCGTTTACTTTATTTAAAAAAAAATTAGAGTCAAGTAGTACTCCCCCACCGTGATGTAACATTTTAATACAAATTGGGGACATAGAATCATACAGTCCAACACCAATAACATTATTTTTATCGCGACCAAATATGATTGCGATATCTCCTGAGGAGCATTCTTTATTAATTTTTTGGATACTATTCGTGAAAATCCAGGGATGCCCGTTTTTTACGTTTCGTTCACCAACAGCTGTAAGTTTAACAGCTAGCCGATTTGGTTTTATTTTTATAGAAGGTAAAATATTAATAAGCTAATAATTCTAACAAATCGTTTTTAAATTTACTTTTTGGCAAATAATCAGCTTCTAAATTTGCGGCAAATGGAATGGGGGTATCTAAACTTGCAAGTCGCTTAACTGGAGCATCCAATTTTTCAAAACAATTTTCCATAATCATAGCGGCTATATCTGAGGCAATGCCTCCAAACATAGAGTCTTCTTGAAGAATCATAACTTTCCCTGTTTTATTTACAGAATTATAAATAGCCTCAGTGTCTAAAGGTGCTAGGGATCTTAAATCTATTAAATCAACCGATATATGTTTTAAATCTTTGAGGGAATCTAAGGCCCAATGGACTCCCGCACCATAAGTGATAACTGAAACATCGTTCCCCTCATTGATTAAGGAAGCCTTCCCTAAAGGAAGCGTATAATAGTTAGTTGGAACATCTTGTCGAATACTACGATATAGCGCTTTATGCTCAAAAAATAAGACAGGATTTGGGTCCTCAATACAAGTAGCTAAGAGTCCTTTTGCATCATACGGAAAAGCAGGATATACTACTTTTAGTCCGGGTGTATGTGTAAACCATGCTTCATTGGTTTGACTGTGAAAAGGCCCCGCTCCCACTCCTGCACCACATGGCATACGGATGACCACATCCGCTTTTTGATTCCATCTATAATTTGATTTAGCCAGCAAATTAACTATTGGATTAAATCCTGAGGTAACAAAATCAGAAAATTGCATTTCCATCATTGCTTTGTAACCATTAATAGATAATCCCATAGCTGCGGAAACAATAGCAGATTCACAAATGGGAGTGTTTCTTACTCTATCCTTACCAAATTCCTCTAAAAATCCATCTGTTATCTTAAATACGCCTCCATAGTCAGCGATATCCTGCCCCATTAAAACTAAGTTGTCATGTCGCTGCATTGATTGCCTTAAGCTCTCAGAAATCGCATCTACTAAACGTAAGTTATTAAATTCGGTATTTTCCTTAATCTCTTTATATTCAAATTGATGGAACACATCATTTAACTCATTTGTTGTAGTCGACTCTATGGTAGGCTCAGCAAAAGCAATATCCAATCCGTCTTGAATTTCTTTCACAATAGAAGCTTTACTAGCTACCTCAATTTCTTCTGTTAAAATACCTTGAGTTTTAAGATAAGCTACATAATTTAATAAGGGATCCTTTAAGTCCCAAGATTGTAACAATTCATTTGGCACATACTTAGTCCCACTAGCTTCTTCGTGACCACGCACTCTGAAAGTTTTAAATTCTAGCAGTACGGGTCGAGGATTTTCACGAACATCTGCAACCAATTTATTTAATTTTATATAAACTTCTAAAATATTATTTCCGTCAATAATATGAGATTCCATACCGTATCCATGAGCACGATCAGACAAATTTTCACAATTAAATTGTTGTGATGTTGGAGTAGATAAACCATAACCATTATTTTCAATACAAAAAAGAACCGGTAATTGCCAAACAGACGCTACATTAAGAGCTTCATGTATATCACCTTCACTAGTTCCTCCGTCACCTGTAAAAACTGCACAAACCTTATTATTATTTTTAAGTTTGTTCGCTAGTGCTATTCCATCTGCAACGCCAAATTGTGGTCCTAAATGGGATATCATTCCTACTATATGGTATTCTTGTGTACCAAAATGAAAACTTCGATCTCTCCCTTTTGTAAAACCATTAGCTTTACCCTGCCATTGCGAAAAAAGACGCTCCAAAGGAATATTCCTACCTGTAAAAACACCTAAATTTCTATGCATTGGCATAATGTATTCATCTTTGTCTAAAACAGCTGCTATACCAACAGATATTGCTTCTTGACCTATACCACTAAACCATTTAGAAATTTTACCTTGACGGAGTAAAATCAACATTTTTTCCTCAATTAATCGAGGTTTTAACATCATCTTGTAAAGGCGCAATAAGGTACCATCATCCAAATTACTACGATCGTAATCAAAGTGAATATTTGCTGCTTTTTCAGAATTCATTTTTTTGTATTTACAAATCAAAAGTAGAAAAAAACCCAACGTAACAAGCTATTTCTTTTCATTTTTTATCAATTACATTTTAAAGCTAAATTGGTATATTTGTAATTCAAATTTTTACAAATGACAAATATACCAAGCGTGGACCTTGCTGATTTTTTATCGGAGGATCCATTAAGAAAACAAAAGTTTGTGCATGAAGTTGGTACAGCGTATTCTGAAATAGGTTTTGCTTCTGTTAAAAATCATTTTTTAAGTGACGAATTAATGGCACAACTGTACGATCAAGTTAAAAAGTTTTTTGCATTACCAATAGCAACTAAAGAAAAATACGAGATTTCAGGATTAGGCGGCCAGCGTGGGTATATCTCTTTTGGTAAAGAACATGCTAAAGGAAAAAAAGAAGGAGACCTAAAAGAATTTTGGCATTTTGGCCAAGAAGTCTCAGAGAATGCAAACCTTGACGAAGAGTATCCAGATAATGTTTTAGTAAATGAGCTCCCCTCTTTTAATAAAGTTGGATTGGAAGCTTATCAACTACTTGAAAAAACTGGGATATACGTATTAAGGGCTTTATCGCTTTATATTGGAATGGATGAATTTTATTATGATAAATGGGTTGCTAATGGAAATAGTATTTTACGTCCTATACACTACCCACCGATCCAAACTGAACCTAAAGGAGCTGTAAGAGCTGGAGCTCACGGAGATATCAATTTAATTACTTTACTTATGGGTGCCTCTGCTGGAGGTTTGCAAGTGCTTCGAAAAGATGGTCAATGGATAGAGGCTAAACCAGAAGAGGGAAATTTAGTAATCAATGTTGGCGATATGCTCGAGAGACATACCAATAATAAATTAAGATCTACCATTCACAGAGTTGTTAATCCTCCCAAAGAGGAATGGGGAAAACCAAGGTATTCGATTCCTTTTTTCTTACATCCAAGAAGTGATATGAGTCTAAATTGTCTTGAGGAATGTGTTGATAAAAGCCACCCTAAAGGTTTTGATGACATCACTGCCGGTGATTTTTTAAATCAACGTCTAAAAGAAATTGGTTTGACGTAATGGATTTAAAAGATCAACTTAAAAGTTTATTCCCAGAACATCAACCATCTCAAGAAGAAGAAATTAAAGAAACTCCTTCTATTTGGTTACAAAAAGAGCCGCTCATCTGTAAATATGAAAAACGCAATGGCAAGCCTATTACTATTATCGAAGGTTATACGGGAGCAAACTCTGACTTTAAAATTTTAACTAAAGAAATTAAAAAATTATTGGGTGTTGGTGGAAGCTTTAAAAATGATCAGATTATAATTCAAGGTGATTATCGTGATAACATCATGGTCTTTTTAAAAAATAAAGGATTTAAAGTAAAAAGAGTTGGAGGATAAGGCAAAACTATGATTAGAATAAAAGAATCAGAACTAATATTAAACCCAGATGGCAGTATATATCACCTTAACTTAAAGCCCGAAGATATATCAGACACCATATTGTTTGTTGGTGATCAGGACAGAGTTGAAAAGATTACTAAACATTTTGATACGATTGAATTTTCTAAACAAAAACGTGAATTTAAAACACAAACAGGCACCTATAAAGGAAAAAGAATTTCTGTTATTTCAACTGGAATTGGACCTGACAATATTGATATCGTTTTAAATGAATTGGATGCGCTAATCAATATAGACTTTACGACGAGAACCATAAAAGAGAAACTAAATTCATTAAATATTATTAGAATTGGAACTTCTGGTTCATTGCAAAGTGATATTCCTGTTGATTCTTTTCTTATAGGAACACACGGTTTAGATTTAAATGGGATGCTACATTTTTACAAATTGAAAGATATTTGTAATCATGAAATAGAAAATGCCTTTATGAATCATACCCATTGGAATTCAAATAAAGCCAGACCCATCGTTATCAATAATAGTCTAGAATTAGAGAGAATTTTTGAAAGTAAGCAAACTTATAAGGGTATAACAGGAACAGCTGGTGGTTTTTATGGTCCTCAAGGAAGAGTATTGCGTTTGGCAATTCAAGATTCAGAATTAAATAATAAAATGAACAGTTTTTTGTATAATGGTTTGAGGATTTCTAATCTAGAAATGGAAACAGCCACCATATATGGTTTATCAAAATTATTAGGACACAATGCAGTCTCCTTAAATGCTATTATTGCAAATAGAGCAAATGGAACTTTCAGTAAAAATCCCGCTAAAACAATTGAGAGTTTAATTCTATATACATTAGACCGACTTGTCAGATAAAGGAATTACTTCAACAATAAATGACTAAACGGCTGTAAGTTTCTGACAAACAGTTTCTTATTTTTTTTTATAAAAAAAACGCAACCATTTTTTTAAAATTACATCTAATAAGTGTTAACAATTTAGAATATGAAAATAACATTAATCATTATTGGGACATTATTAGTAGCAAATTATTTATTATTACATTTTAGCTGTAACGATCCTGAGTCTCACATGCCAGAAGACGAATAGAATATTTAAATCCAATTAATTTGTGACTTTCCTAATTTCGAAAGATAAAAATTAGTTGCACTAAAGTGTTTATTTCCAAACCAGTATCCCCTATTCGCACTCAAAGGTGATGGATGTCCACTAGTCAAAATTAAATGTTTTTTTGAATCAATTTTTTTACCTTTTTTCTTAGCATAACCACCCCACAACAAAAAAACTAAATTTTCTTTTTTTTCTGATAAAATAGAAATAACAGTATCTGTAAATTTTTCCCAACCCTTATTTTGATGACTGCCGGCTTCGTTTGATTTTACTGTCAATGTAGCATTGAGCAATAAAATTCCTTGATTTGCCCATCTCTCCAAGTTTCCATTTTTAGGATATGGGATTAACAAGTCAGATTCAATTTCTTTAAATATATTTTTTAATGATGGAGGATGTGATACGTCTTCATTAACAGAAAAACAAAGTCCATTAGCTTGATTTGCACCATGATAAGGGTCTTGTCCTATAATCACCACTTTGACATCACAAAAGGGAGTATGATTAAACGCTGAAAATATTAATTTTCCTGGCGGAAAACACCTGTAAGATTTATATTCATCCTTTACAAATTGAATTAAATTTTGAAAATAAATTTTTGAAAACTCTTCTTTTAATTCTTCGTTCCAACTTGTTTCAATATTTACATTCATTATTATTACTTTTGAACAAAATTACTAATAAGAAAAAGATAAAAATTCATAATATTTTAAAAAAAAATAAAAAAAGAGTGTCATTTAATAAAAAAATATCGTTTCCCACTGCTCACAGTATATTATTAATTATTGCCGGTCTGGTAGCAATTCTTACTTGGTTGGTACCTGCGGGTCAATACGATCGATTATCTTACAATAAAGAAACCAATTCTTTTCATTGTAATCACTTAGGTAACGATAAAATAGTAGTGGCAAATCAAAATACTTTAGATTCATTAAACATTGAAATACCGATAGAAAAATTTACCAACGGTGATATCTGGAAGCCAATTAGTATTCCAGGAACTTATCATAAATTAGATCCTAGTCCACAGGGAATTATAGCTTTTATAAAATCTCCCCTCAAAGGAATTATGGGAGTTTCCGATATTATTTTATTAATTCTTATTATTGGTGGCTTAATTGGTATAGTCAATGCTACAGGAGCTTTTGAAGCCGGTATTTCGTGGCTAGCCGCTGTTCTGAAAGGAAAAGAATATGTATTAATCATTTTAGTTACTACCTTAATAGCTATTGGTGGAACTACCTTTGGATTAGCTGAAGAAACTATTGCATTTTATCCCATATTGATTCCCGTATTTTTAGCAGCTAAATACGACGCTATTGTACCACTTGCATCTATCTATGTTGGTTCTGCTATGGGCACCATGGCATCCACTGTAAATCCTTTTAGTACAATTATTGCATCAGATGCCGCTGGAATTAATTGGACCGCTGGAATTAACGGACGTTTTGTTATGCTTACTTTAGGACTGTTAATTTGTATTAGTTATATTATTTGGTATGCACAAAAGGTCAAAAAGGACCCGACTAAATCAATCATATTTGATCAAAAAGAAGAAATCGAAAAGCTTTTTGGTAACATGATAACTTCAAATAACATATCCAAACTTAATCTTAGACTACGTTTAATTTTATTGGTATTCGTTTTATGCTTTATTATTATGATTTATGGGGTATCTAAACTAGATTGGTGGTTTTTAGAAATGACTTCCGTATTTTTTGTTGGCGCTATTG